>ENA-OWOU01000246-OWOU01000246.1-gut-metagenome-genome-assembly--contig:-NODE-246-length-38770-cov-18.047864_pt1 | contig 38770 bp, 37 predicted proteins | sample MGYA00248248_ERZ651801 | MGnify/ENA primary metagenome ERZ651801 (study PRJEB26908, sample SAMEA4031710) | gut metagenome | biome: gut; feature: normal infant; material: stool | place: China | collected... | reverse complement strand
TATGCCAATAATGCCAACAGAAAGTTCTGTACAAAATATGGGATATCCACATCCTTTGTGCGCAAGGGAAGGGCGGCCAAAGATGAGCCTTTGAGGAAGGTGCTTAGAAGCGAACTCTCAAAAGAAAGGGCAACACGGCTTGAAGGAAGCTTCGGCACTCAAAAGCAACATTACTCGCTCTCAAGGATAAAGGCCAGAAACAGGAAGACGGAAATACTGTGGATTTTCTTTGGAATACATACGGCAAATGCCATACTGATGATAGAAAAAATCAGAAACAAAACAGCTAAAGCAGCATGATATGATTTTACTCACAGAATCAGAAGAGGTCATCAGACTTCTTCCGGAACGTCATGTCCTGTCGGATAGAATTATGTGAGAAAGCACGGAAAAATGACAATAAGAATGGCATATGAAATGGTCATGCCCTATCATCTTCATATGCCATCTTATTTTTTAGAGACATTTACTGAATATCCCTAAATAATCCATTGGGAGGGCGGACCTATAGTCCGCTCCTTTTATTTTATTTTTCGCCGGTTTAACGCTTGTTGATAGCGTCTTGCATTAGCTTGATGCTGGGCTGCTGTGACAGCGAAATTATGAGTGCCTGAGAAATCTTCTTTTGCACACATATAAATATAATGATGCTGTGTATAGTTCAGTACGCTTTCCAATCCTTGGATGGATGGGATTCGGATAGGTCCCGGAGGTAAACCTGCATGTTTGTAGGTATTATAAGGAGAATCCACTTCCAGATGTTTGAAAAGAATGCGTTTCAGTCCGAATTCCTGTAAACCAAATTTTACCGTCGGGTCTGCTTGCAACAACATCCCTTTATTCAATCTGTTAATATAAAGTCCTGCGACCATGGGCTTTTCGGGACCATTGGCCGTTTCTTCTTCCACGATAGAGGCCAGGGTGGACACTTCTTCAGGAGTAAGTCCGATATGTTCAGCCTTTTTCAGCCTGTCATTATTCCAAAAGGCAGCATGTTCTTTTTGCATCCGTTTCATGAAAGCGTCAGCACTCATATTCCAATAAACCTCGTAAGTATTAGGAATAAAAAGGGAGGGTAGTGTCTCTTGGGTATATCCCATTTGTGCACAGTAAGCACTGTCGGAAATTAATTTGGCAATATCCAGAGAATCAATCATGAGCTGGCGCGAAACGGCCCGCACTAATCTGTCCACGGTGCGTACACTGGGTACAGTCAGATTAATGGGAGTCTGGTATCCCATGGAAAGACGCCGGAAGAGGTAGCGCATATTGTCCGATGGATTGAGAGCGTAACGTCCTGTCCGTATATTGTCGCCATACTTCTCTTTTTCTGCCAGATATTGAAAACCGAACATACTTTTAGGATGTCCGTTCCGGATTATTTTATGGTACACAGAATCCAGGTTATCATCTCTGTCTATATAAATATAGGTAGTTTTTGTAAGTTGGAATTGTTTGGCAAAGAAATAGTAATATATACTTCCTGCACCGCCTGCTCCTGTCAGGATAATGATGAGGATAACAATCCATACAATAGTACGCTTCTTTTTATTCATTTTAGTCTATCGGGCTTTTTTGTATGCAAATATAGGCAAATATCCGTTTCTTTTCTACTTTTGACGATTTTGTACCCCTAAAAATACAATTTTGTCCACTATCCGGTTGATGTAAAATGTGTAAATTTGACCAGACATAAAACGAGAACGCAAAATAGTATATTAATTATTTTATTTTTAATCATGAAAAATGCACTTATGGGCTTGGCATTGTTCGCTGCAATGCCGGTATTTGCCCAACAGAAAGCGACTATCAATGTACATCCCGAGCAAGGGAAAGAAATCATCAGTAAACATATTTACGGGCAATTTGCAGAGCATTTGGGAACCTGTATCTATGGAGGCTTGTGGGTAGGTGAGGATTCTAAAATTCCCAATACCCAAGGCTATCGTAATGATGTACTTCAGGCATTGAAAGACTTGAAAGTGCCGGTGCTTCGTTGGCCGGGCGGATGTTTTGCCGATGAATATCATTGGATGGATGGTATCGGTCCGAAAGAGAACCGCCCCCGAATGGTCAATAATAATTGGGGAGGTACAGTGGAAGATAATAGTTTCGGAACACATGAATTTCTGAACTTGTGTGAGCTGATAGGTTGTGAGCCTTATATCAGCGGTAATGTAGGAAGTGGAAGTGTGGAAGAAATGGCGAAATGGGTGGAATACATGACTTCCGAACAAGGTAGCCCGATGGCGAAACTGCGTAAGGAGAACGGTCGTGAAAAACCATGGAAAGTGAAATTCTTTGGGGTAGGTAATGAAAGTTGGGGATGCGGAGGCAGTATGCGTCCTGAATATTATGCAGACTTGTACCGCCGTTATTCCACTTATTGTCGTAATTATGATGGCAACCATTTGTTCAAGATTGCAAGTGGTGCCAGTGATTATGACTATAACTGGACAGAAGTACTGATGAAGAATGTAGGTCACCGTATGGCCGGTGTGTCTTTACATTATTATACAGTGATGGGATGGAGTGGAAGCAAAGGATCGGCTACACAGTTCACTGATGATGATTATTATTGGACTATGGGCAAATGTCTGGAAATAGAACCGGTGCTGAAAAAGCATATGGCAATTATGGATAAATATGATCCGAAGAAGCAAATCGGTTTGATGGTGGACGAGTGGGGAACCTGGTGGGATGAAGAGCCGGGAACTGTCCGTGGACATCTGTATCAGCAGAACACGTTGCGCGATGCTTTCGTGGCCTCTTTGACACTGGATGTTTTCCATAAATATACGGACCGTATCAAGATGACAAACATTGCCCAGATTGCCAATGTGCTTCAGTCTATGATTTTGACAAAGGACGACAAGATGGTTCTGACACCGACTTACCATGTCTTTGAAATGTATAAAGTGCATCAGGATGCTACTTATCTTCCTTTGGAACTGAACTGTGAACGCAAGATTGTACGCGACGACCGTATTGTCCCGATGGTAAGTGCTACCGCTTCACGGGATACAAACGGTTTGATTCATATTTCCTTGTCTAATGTGGATTTGCAGGAATCGCAGGAAATAGAGTTGAACTTGGGTGAGGTAAAAGCCAAGAGTGTTACCGGCCGTATTTTGACCGCTAACAATATAGGTGATTACAATAGTTTCGAGAAACCTAATGTGGTTGTCCCGAAAGAATTTACCGGAGCAAAGGTCAATAAAGGAAGTTTGAAAGTGACTCTTCCTGCCAAGTCTATCGTGGTGTTGGAAGTGAAATAAAACCCGTACGTTCGTGTACCCCCACACATACGTATGTGTGGGGGTATACATACGTATGTATCGTTTCATGCCTGCGTATGTGTGATAGACTACGGTAATTCTTGTACCAACTCCGCTTCGATTCTGTTTTCTATTTCATCCGGCAGGGCAGGGAAGAAATCGATATCCGTTCTTTTCTCTACGCTGTCTACTGTTACCATATATTTCTTCAGCGGCTTATGTCCGGCGCTGTTGGGGAAAATAAATCCTATGGCTTGCGGATTTTTCTTATCATTTATCAATATGACTTTATAGAAAGCATGGGGGACTGCCACTTTATTGTTGCCAATTCGTTTGGGGCGTTTAGTATCATATATAGGTCCGCAGGCAATATACACGGCTCCATATTTTTTTGCCCATTGGCGTGACTTTTCCTCCAGGTCATTCCAGTCGCCGCGGTTCAGATTCGGATTTTGCGGACAAATGTTGCTCATATAAAAAGATTCTTCCATGGCTTGTTTGCTCCATTTCATATCGGCGGCAGGGGCCATGTGTCCCCGGTCGTATCCTGATTTTGTATAATCTCCCGTATATGCTTTGGCTCCACGTACGTCCGGGTCGGGCAAGAATTTATTTGTTCGCCCTTCTTTTCCTTTTGTTTCTTTTTTAGTAAGTTCCCACGCCACCCATTGTGGAGTTTTGTAATCGGCATTATAAGACAGGGTATATCCTTTACGTTTCAGAATCTGGCCGCCTGTACTTGATTGTATCATCGGAATTTCCAATGCACCGCCATGTTGGGGCGAGGTCAGTATTTCTGGCTTTTCTTCATTGCTTTCGATAGTGGGGATATTTTCAAGCAGTTTCCCGTCAAACAATTGATGTTTATATGCCAAAAGTCCCAGTAATACTAAAATAATGATGACTCTCAGGGGACTATTGGATTGTTTCTTTTTCTTTGCGCTCATATTTGTTCTGTTTTAGGGGTGCAAAGATAGAATAAAATATAAAAATACATTATCTTTGTCCATTATATAGCTGTAAATTTTAATAATACTGATATGCTATCCTAACTAATCAAACCTATTATATATGAAAAAGAACCGATTATCGTTAGCGTTCCTGAGTCTGCTGATTGCAGCTTCTCCTTTACGGGCACAAGATACGCTACAGAATGAAACAGTCGAGCAGAAAGACAAGAGAATGGAATGGTTTTCACAAGCCAAGTTGGGTATCTTTATCCATTGGGGAATTTATTCCGTCAGAGGAGTGTCCGAAAGCTGGTCCTTCTTTAACAACTACCTGCCCTATGATGAATACATGGAGCAGGAAAAAGGTTTCACAGCCTCCAAGTATGATCCGAAGGCTTGGGTGGATTTGATAAAAGAAAGTGGAGCCAAATATACAGTGATAACTACCAAACATCATGACGGAGTTGCGTTATGGGATACCAAAGTAGGAGATATCAGCGTCGTGAAAAGCACTCCGGCAAAACGTGATCTCATAGCTCCCTTTGTAAAGGAAGTAAGAAAACAAGGATTGAAACTTGGTTTCTATTATTCTTTATTGGACTGGTCTCATCCCGATTACCCTAACAAAACCCGTACGGAAGTACGTTATAAAAATGATCCTGAACGTTGGGCCAGATTCAACAAGTTCAATTTCGGACAATTGGCGGAGCTGAACAAAACCTGGAAGCCGGATCTGTATTGGTTCGACGGAGACTGGGAGCAAAGTGCGGAAGCATGGAATTCCAAAGGTATTGTAGATCTGCTCCGTTCGGATAATAAGAATGTGATTATCAATTCGCGCATACAGGGATATGGCGACTATGCTACTCCCGAACAGGGAGTGCCGGTGGTGCGTCCTGAGGATAAATATTGGGAGCTTTGTATGACCATGAATGATTCATGGGGATATCAGCATACAGACAGCAACTATAAATCACCCTATATCTTGCTTCGTACATTTGTAGACTGCCTGAGCATGGGCGGTAATCTTTTATTGGATATCGGTCCGAAAGAGGACGGTTCCATTCCTGAAGAACAGATCGCTGTGTTGAAGGAGTTCGGCCGATGGACCAAGAAGCATAAAGAAGCTATTTATGAAACTCGCGCAGGGATTCCTACCGAGCATTTCCAGGGATATACCACACTGAATAAGGCGGGGGATATTCTGTATTTATACCTCCCTTACAAACCTAACGGTCCGGTGGAAGTAAAAGGGCTGATGAACAAAGTGAACCGTATATGGGTGGTTGGTAACGGAGCTATGTTGAATTACAAGGTCTACAATAAAAATTATTGGAACTCAGTACCGGGCAATCTTTATATTGATGTACCCCAACAGGTACAGGATGAGCAGATTACCGTGCTGGCCGTGTTGCTGGATGGACCGATCAAACTCTATCGTGGAGTGGGACAAGTGCAAGATAATAACTAATCTGAATCAGAAAAATAGATGAAGAAACTTATTTATACCCTGTTGCTTCTGCTGGTTACTTTTCCGGCAATGGCACAAAGCCTTTTTGAACAATATGAACGTTTTCTGACCGAACCGCGTACCTATGTATGTTATCGTCCGGATGGAAAGTTGAAAATAGATGGTAAACTGAATGAAAGTTCCTGGAAGAAGGCGGCGCCTACCGCCCCGTTTGTAGATATAAGCGGTGAAGGATTCCCGACTCCCAAATATGAAACTATAGCCAAGATGCTGTGGGATGATGAATATTTATATGTAGGAGCTGTTCTTCAAGAAGAGGATATCAAGGCACGTCTTACCCAGCGTGATACCATCATCTATTATGACAATGACTTTGAAGTATTTATCGATCCGGATAGCGACGGACACAATTATTTTGAAATAGAAACCAATGCGCGTGGCGTGATTTTCGACCTGATGCTGGACAAACCTTATCGTTCGGGTGGAAATTTCATGGTGCAATGGGACTGCCCCGGATTGAAGACCGCCATCCATTGTGAAGGTACACTGAATAAATCAAAAGATAAAGATAAGTATTGGAGTGTGGAAATGGCCATTCCTCATCAGGCGCTGACCATGAACTTTAACAATCCGCTGAAGGCCGGCAACACTTGGCGCATCAACTTCTCGCGTGTACAGTGGTTGAAGGAGAAAGGACCCGAGGAAAATTGGGTATGGACTCCTACCGGAAGGATTGATATGCACATGCCCGACCGTTGGGGATATCTTTATTTCGTAGACAAGAAAGTGGGAACCTCGCAGGATGAGTTGGTTTATCCGTACAATCAGGCTATCTATAAACTGCTATGGGCTATGTTCTACGCACAGCAGGATAATTATAGTAAACAACATAACTACTTGCGTGCCACAGAACAATTCTTTTTGACTGATAAAGAGTTGAAAGCTCTTCCGGCTGATGCCCGGATTGCGGTGGAAGCGACTCAGAACACCTATCAGATAGCTATAACCAATCCTGCTGAAGGAGTCCGTTATGTGATAAATAATGAAGGACGTTTCCGGACAGAAAAGATACCTGCCCGTGAAGTTAAAAACTGGTTGTGGATGCGTCTGAATAACCGTTCGGATGCCGAATGGAAAAAATGGTTTGCGTTGTTGAAAGAATGTGGTATTTCGGGTGTCATGTTCGAGGGATACAATGAAAATATTTATCGTCTTTGCAAAGAAGCCGGACTGGAGGCACATTATTGGAAATGGACGATGAACCGCAGGGAACTGCTGGACAAGCATCCCGACTGGTATGCCGTGAACCGTAAAGGCGAGTCTTGTCACGACAAACCGGCCTACGTGGATTATTATCGCTTCTTGTGCCCTAATCACCAAGGTGTGGCAGAGTATCTGGCAGAAGACTATGTAAAGGAAGCCCATAAGCCTTATGTGGATGGTGTTCATCTGGATTATGTCCGTATGCCGGATGTAATCTTGCCTGTCAGCCTATGGAAAAACTATGGTATAGAGCAGAAAGAAGAGTTGCCGGAATATGACTATTGTTATTGTGATGTCTGCCGTGAATTGTTTAAAGCTAAAACAGGACAGGATCCGTTGGAGTTAAAGTATCCGATGGAAAACCAGAGTTGGATCAATTTCCGTCTGGATGCCATCACTCGTGTGGTGGATGCCATTACCAAAGCGGTGAAAGCCGATCATAAAGCTATTTCTGCCGCAGTGTTCCCGGGACCGTCCATGGCTCGCAAGATGGTGCGCCAAGATTGGGGAGAATGGACGCTGGATGCTTATTATCCGATGATTTATAATAAATTCTATTATGAAGGTCCTGAATGGATCGGGCGTTCGGTAAAGGAAAGCGTTGAAACGGTGAATGGGCGTGCCAAGATATATGCCGGACTGATGTTTGGTGATATTAAGGACAATTTTGAAGAGGCGCTGGATGAAGCGTACAATAACGGGGCATCCGGTGTATCTTTCTTTGATGGTCCGGATGAAGAATATTTGCATAAATTCAAAGCTTATCTGGATAAGAGAGGATTTGTGGTGAAGTAACTCCGTACTGTTAGATCCTTATATTAGAGAAATAAATCTCTTTTTAGCGGTCACTTTCGATTTTTATCGTAAGTGGCCGCTTTTGCGTTTTATCATTTGTTCTTTTAATGAGTGCGGAAAAGGAATTTATGTGTTCCTTTTTGGTCTTTCTTGGATCTATCTTGAAAATGAATCTGTTAGAATAAAAAAAATGGAGTTCTCTTAGTAAGAGAACCCCATTCCGCTGCAAATGTAGCTATAATAATCCAAATACGGAAATCTTTTATTCAGGAATCAGTCTCTGATAAGGATTCTTATAATATTTGTTTGCAAATTATCCATCTCTGATTATGTGTAAATATCTTATTGTCAGTAGTATATGTCTTTTTGGGGTTCTCTTACTAAGAGAACCCCAAAAAGACATACATAAAAAGTAATGTTTTGATGGTAACAGAAAATAGTATGGAGCTTGAAAATCAAGCGTTCCTTTCAAATCAAGACATAACGGGCGAAGCGCCTAAGTTACTGCTCTGCAGTTCAATCGCTTCCGGCTCAGACCTGGGGTCAAATGAAGGAATCACGCCAATGGCGGGAATAGGAAAAGAATACCCTGAACTCGGCTGGTATTATCTGTATCTTTCCAACAAAGAACTGAAACGCTATATCAGTGTTTTCAGTGGCAGGAAAGCTGTTCGGCTTCGTACCCCATCAGGTACCGTAGAAGAGAGATTTTTTTGCTTCAAGGTGTTTTCTTACACTGCCACCGATCATAGGAAACGTTTCGAGCAATGTGCTTATACCAAAGAGGAATATACCGCTCGCCGTGACTCTGCCCGGGTGGTGAAAGAGGCTTTTGCTACCGGCTCCACTCAGAAACTGAATGCGTTGACGAACGAGAAAGGGATTGAAGGCAACGGTTGGCTGTTTGTATGTGCCCCCTTGGGGCAGTTGGAATGTATTCTGTCTGCCATGCTTCCCCGCCAGTATCTGGTGACGGACTATAACACACACCGTGCGGCGGTAATTCCTCAACGTCAGATGGAAGAATTTATCTATCTGTATGAATCCATGCCTTACAATATCGAGCTGATGAACCGGCCTTTGGAGGACTATCTTCAGAAAAAGCAACGAATCCGTATTACCGGTGGTGTCTTTCGGGGGAAAGAGGGATGTATCATGCGTTTGCACCGCAATACAAGGCTGGTATTCGCTTTTGGCAATATGACGGTGGCAGTGAGCTATCTTCATGCGTTTCCGTTTGAAAAAATTGATTAGTTTAATTAAAGCCATCCATACATCCCTTGCAGGACGATGGATGGCAGATAAGACTACAGACGCAACTAAGGTTGCAAATCTATATATTCAGCTGTGACATGGAAACATGGACAGGCTTTTTGCGGATTCAAGTCATGATGGCCTACAATCAGTGCCTTGGGATAACGTTGATGCAGTTGTTCAATCAGTTTTCTCAGCGTAGCCTTTTGTGCTTCCGTCCGAGTGTCTTTCGGCGTTGTTCCGCCATCATCCAGTCCGCCTATGTAGCATATACCTATACTGTGGTTGTTGTGGTTCTTGCAATGTGCTCCGACTAACTCTTCCGGGCATCCGGCTTCTATCGTTCCGTCTGTAGGAATCACATAGTGGTAACCACAGCACTTCCAGCCCAATGAACGATGGTAGCGGTCAATGTCCTCCGTTCGCAAGGCACTGCCCGCCTTGTTGGCAGAGCAGTGCACGATAATCAACGAAACCGTTCTCATAAGCCGCTTCCAAGCGCTCCTCCGGCAGCGCCTGTAATGAGCAGTTCAATGATGCGGACGATGTACAGCAGTACATTTTTCCAGTTCTTTTTCATACGCTTTGTCTTTAAATAGATGAATAATATAAGTTCCATGACGTTAAAAGATTCGTGGAGTCATTTTATATTCCATATCTGCAAATGTTTCCTTGAGTTTGCGACACGGGGCAAACACGATGTGCGCGCCCTTGATGTTTTTCTTGGAGAACAAAGCTTCCGAAGCGGCTCCTTCGCATTTCAGGGAGACACTGAATGTTCCGAGGCCGTCCAGGGTGACTCGGTCGCCTTGGGCAAGATGCTCGGACAGGCGGTTGAAGACTTCCTCCAGCACCGCTTCCATCATGCCGTGTGGGAAAAAGCGGAGATGTTCCGTCACTTTCTTTACGAGTTTCTTATGCGAAACTGTTTCGTTGGCCACACACTTTGCGTATACTTTCTTGGGCATCGTCCTGTCGGACGCATTTCCCATCGAGAAAACGTGGTATTTTATCATAATGACGGATTGTTTTCATTCGTGGAAGCCGGGGTCTTTCCTTTGGCGGCATCCAAGTCGACTGTGCCTTTACCGGCCTTTTCGGCCTTCAGGGTGGCGGCTTGGGCTATGCGGCTTGCTACGGGATTGAAAGCGGCGCGGGAACGAAGATTTTGGAAGTCTTCTCCCGGCGTGAACACAATGTTGACGGCGGTGATGTTGCTTTCTGTAAATTTCTTCAGGTCTTCCGCACCTTCCGAGCCTATAGAAATCCAGAAATTACCTAATTCTGCCAGTTGTACTTTTTTGCCTTCCAGAAGCATTTCTACAAGGCACTCGCACATATCGGCTATTACACCTTTTACCGTTCCGCGAGTGAATACGCCATTGTGGTCGGCAATGTGTTTGACAAACTGGCTGAATGGCATGATTTCAGAAACTTGAGCTTTTGCATACGCTTTTTGGGCGGCATCGACATCCATCGGGTTGCCCATCATAAATACACTGTAATCAATCATAATAAAATAAAGTTTAAAAGTTTTGTGTTTCCGGGATGTTCGTTCATCCTTCCGACACGACAAAATTAATGCGGGGAAATACCGTAAAAAAATCTATTTATTATCGTTTACTAATTGTTGACTGCCGTTCACTAGCTATTGACTGACCGTTAACTACCCGTTGACGAATCATTCAAACAATAAGCTTATGGATAGTGAGACACACTTCAGCATCGTCTTCAACATTTATGGAGGCAGCAACCAGATTCTTCCCAATGCTACTTCCGCCACACAGAATTATTATGGTGATGAGGCGGAATTAGAGAAGGATGATGTAAGCAAGGACAAGGAACTTGCTTTATCTCCCGAGGCTATGCGCCTTTTCTCTTATATAAATAAGGTGGAGGATTTACGTATCTATCTGGTACAGATAGCAGAATGTACCAATGCGGTGGAACTGGCCAGGGTTATAGTTAAGATGGGCGAACGGGAACCGAAGATTACTTCGGAAGAGATGGTGAAGGAGCGTTTTATCTCGTTGTTTTTTCCTCTCACACCTTTGTTCGTATCGGGCAAGACTGTCAGTAATATCCGTGCGCGTATCAATAACGCTTGGGCAAGACGACCGAGAAAGCGGTTATGACCGGAGATGAAAAACCGGTGATAAGTGTGGAAAAAAGTAAGATATGTTCGTGGGCAAAGTAAGTTCACTTACTTTGCTGTTTAAGTCCACTTACTTTGCTTGGGAATATATCTTACTTTTTCGTTAAATAAGCATTAAAAGATAATCCAATTTTTGACCCAATTTATAAGGAAACTGCTTTAATGCGGTTTTCTTTATAGGATGTGTCAAAATGAGATGCTAATCCTAATAAATCCATGTTTAATTTACAGCAATTCATTGCAGACCATGTGATTTGTCGTCCGACAAGTATGTTTGCAGCAGATATTGAAGCTAATAAAGAAACGCTTCAAGCAGAAATAAGGAATAAAAGTGTATGCGTCATAGGAGGTGCCGGTTCCATCGGTTCTTCTTTCATTAAAGCAGTCTTGCCGTTCAAGCCCTCCAAACTGATTGTAATAGACCTGAACGAGAACGGATTGGCAGAACTGACACGTGACCTGCGTTCCACATACGGCATGTATGTACCTGCGGAATATCGGGCATATACCTTGAACTTTGCCGATCCTATCTTTGAAAGGATCTTCCGTGAGGAGAAAGGCTTTGACATTGTGGCGAATTTTTCGGCTCACAAGCATGTCCGTAGTGAGAAGGACAAATATTCGGTACAGGCACTCATTGAAAACAATGATATCAAGGCAAAAAGATTCCTTGACCTGTTGGCCGTTTACCCGCCTAGGCACTTCTTCTGTGTCTCCACTGACAAGGCCGCCAATCCGGTGAATATCATGGGAGCCAGCAAACGTATTATGGAAGATATGATTATGGCGTATTCTTCCAAGTTCAAGGTGACCACCGCCCGTTTTGCCAATGTGGCTTTTTCCAACGGTTCTTTGCCAGATGGCTGGATACAGCGTGTCATGAAAAAGCAGCCGTTGGCTGCACCCAATGATGTGAAACGCTACTTTGTTTCTCCGGAGGAAAGTGGCCAGATATGTATGCTTGCCTGCATACTAGGTAAGAATGGTGAAATATTCTTCCCAAAGTTGGGTGAAAGACAGATGCTCACTTTCTCTTCCATTTGTGATGAGTATATAAAAGCGGTTGGTTGCGAGAAGAAAGAGTTTGCAACGGATGAGGAAGCGAAGAAATTTGCTTCGGATATGACTTTTGATAATAAGGATTACCCAGTGGTGTATTTTAAAAGTGATACAACAGGTGAGAAGGCATACGAGGAGTTCTATGTTTCTGGTGAGAAAATTAATATGGATCGTTTTTGCAGCTTGGGGGTGATTGAGGAAGTGGTGAAACGGCCGATGGCTGAGATAGACGCATTCTTTACTGAAATGGAGAATATATTTGCCGAACCGGATTTTACCAAGGAAGAGGTGGTTATGGCGATAAAGCGTTTCATCCCCAACTTTGAACATGAGGAAAAGGGGAAGAATCTGGACCAGAAAATGTAATTTAAACGAGTGAATGATATGAAAGAAAAAGTATTGGAAATAGTAAATGAAATCAGGGCGGCAAAAGAATTGTCTGCCATAACCCAACTTCATGCCGAAGACAATCTTCGTGATGACTTGGAATTCACATCATTCGATCTGGCAGAACTGACAGTTCGAATTGAGGATGAATTTGACATTGATATTTTTGAGGATGGTTTGGTAAATACTATCGGTGAAGTTTACTCAAAACTTCAAAAGTAAGATATAATATGACTGTATTTTTATGCGATGGCGAATGTGAGTACTCTTATGATGACTTTTCCTTTATTAAAGACGCATCACCTTTTTTCCTATTTTGGCAATTTGGTCAAGGCATTGACAAACGACGTTCCGCTTGTCTTGCTCGATTCAGATCTTAGCCCTGCGGAACTTGATGGTGTGGATGAAAGCCTGGTCAATCAGTCTATCCCCCTTTCTGTGAAGCAGTTGTCATCCATGGGGGAAGTGATAGAAGCGCTAGTACATTCAACTTCTGAAATAACCATGTTTACTTCAGGTACTACCGGTCAGCCCAAAAAGGTAGTGCACAGCATACAGACTTTAACTCGCTCTGTGCGCCGGGGAGAAAAGTACAACAATCAAATTTGGGCGTATGCTTACAATCCAACGCATATGGCAGGTTTGCAGGTGTTTTTCCAGGCATTTGAAAATCTCAATACATTAATTAATGTATTTAATCGTACCCGTTCCGAAGTCTTCAATCTGATAGAAAAACATTCTATAACCCATATTTCCGCCACTCCTACTTTCTATCGTTTATTATTGCCCTATGAAAGAGCTTATTCTTCGGTTATCCGTCTGACGTTGGGGGGTGAAAAGAGTGATGGACATCTTTATAGTTCCATTCGTCAGATATTCCCGTCAGCTCAAATAAACAATGTCTATGCTTCTACAGAAGCGGGGTCCTTGTTTGCGACCAAAGGAGAAAACTTTCAGATTCCTGCATCGGTTCGTGATATGTTCCAGGTAGTCGATGACGAACTCCTGATTCATCGCTCTCTGTTAGGACAATCCGACAGTTTCAGGTTTGACGGTGATTATTATCATTCCGGTGATTTGATAGAATGGATAAATCGCGAAGAGGGAGTGTTCAAATTCAAAAGTAGAAAAAATGAGCTGATCAATGTTGGAGGATATAAAGTGAATCCGGGCGAAGTTGAGAATGTGCTCAATGCCATAAAAGGCATTCGTCAGTCTTTGGTATTCGGCAAAGCCAATTCAGTTTTGGGCAATATACTTTGTGCGGAGGTGCAACTTGAAGAAGGAGTACGGCTTTCCGAACTTGAAATTCGCCGTATCCTGAAAGACAGTCTTCAGGATTTTAAAATCCCCCGCCGCATCAGATTCGTCGAATCCTTCTCGTTAACAAGAACAGGTAAATTAAAACGATTATGAATTTCTTAGTAACCGGGTGCTCACGTGGAGTGGGTCTTGAAATCTGCCGGGCGCTTTTACAACAAGGGCATATTGTTTATGGAGTAGCCCGCTCTTACACCAATGAGTTTAAATTTTTGGAAACCGAATATGCCGGACGTGTATTTTTCAAAAGTATCAACTTGAGTGATAGTGAAAATGTACGCAAGACAGTTTTCAGAGAATTTATACACAACGGCATCCAGCTTCATGGATATGTGAACAATGCGGCCATGGCTTATGACGATATTGTGACCAACCTCAATTTGGAAAAGCTGCAAGCCATGTATGCGGTCAATGTATTTACACCAATGATGATAACCAAGTATGCGCTTCGTAATATGTTGCTTCATCATACCAAAGGTTGTATTATTCACATATCTTCCATTTCTGCTCATACAGGTTACAAAGGACTGGCCATGTATGCTTCCAGCAAAGGAGCCTTGGAAGCTTTTTCTAAGAATACGGCCCGTGAATGGGGTGGTCTTGGTATCCGTAGCAATGTTGTGGTACCGGGTTTCATGGAGACGGCTATGAGTTCCACTCTTTCTGAAGAACAGAAAGAACGTATCTATAAACGCACCTCGTTAAAGGCCGCTACATCAGTCCGTTCAGTTGCTGAGACTGTCGTTTTCTTGTTGTCAGACTCGGCATGTAGCATTACAGGACAGAACATTCATGTGGATAACGGAACGATTTAAGAAGAATATGTATGCAGAGTATTTATAATATAAAGCAAGTTCCAACTTGTGAAGTCAATAAGTTGGTTCATTTTATCAATGTGCATTGGAAACACAATCATTCGCTTGCCGTATCCCGGGAATTACTCAATTTCCAGCATCTGGACAAAGATAAGGATTGTTACAATTTCCTCGTTGCGGAAAATAAAGAGACTGGTGAATATGATGCTTTGATAGGTTTCATTCCGGTTGCGCAATATGATAAGGATTTGGTTGGAAATGGCGATTATTGGGGAGCGATATGGAAAATACGCGATGATATTTATAACTCGGAGTTAAACACGGTAGCTTTCTTTTTGTGGCGCAGCCTCTTCAAATTACCATATTTTCACTCCTATGCGGCTATAGGTATAAGTGACATTGCTAGGCAGATTTATAAAGTCTCCCGCATACCGGTTGACTACCTTCGTCAATATTACCTTCGCAACAGTCGCATAAAGAATTATCAAATAGCCTTCTTTCCTGTAGGAAGCCAGAATGGTTCTGCCATTTCCGATGAATCGTATACCCTGCAATTGGTCCATAATGTAGAATGGGATAAAATAGCTATAAAAGGAGAATACGCTCCCTTCAAGACCCCTTTGTATTTTTGCCATCGCTTTGCGGAACATCCTGTTTACCATTATCAGTTTGTCGAGGTAAAGAAGAATGGAATATTAGAATCCGTTTGGGCAGTGCGGATTATGAGAGTGAGCGATTCATCAGCCTTTAGAATTGTTGATGTATTGGGTAAACTTCCCAATGCATGTGTCAAGGGACAGCTGCTCGATATACTTTATCAGACGGGAGCGGAATATATGGATTTTATGAATTTTGGGCTGCCTGAAGAGACCTTTACAAAAATGGGATTTGAGCTGTTGGATTTGGATGGTGAGACAATCGTCCCCAACTATTTTGAACCTTTTGAACAGCGTAATGTGAAGATTGAAATAGCATATAAGACAAAGGGTGATAATTATGTCGCATTTAAAGCGGATTCCGATCAGGACCGACCCAACATACTCTAATTTTAATTCATACTATCATGAATGCTGATAAACTTACCGTGGTCATGTACCACTATGTGCGCGACTTGCAAAATTCACGCTATCCCCAAATAAAAGGATGCGATGTGCGACTTTTTAAGGAACAGATCAAATTTCTGCAGAAACACTATAATTTTGTCACTGTTGAACAGGTTGTAAATGCATATAGGGGGGGCATAGTGACAAATTGCCATCTCATGCCGTGCTTCTCTCTTTCGATGATGCTTATGCCGACCATTTTGAATATGTTTTCCCGATTTTGGAGCATGAGCATATTCAAGGTGCCTTCTATCCTCCGGTGAAGGCAGTCACAGAGCATACGGTACTGGATGTAAATAAGATACATTTCATACTTGCCTCTACACCCGAAGATAATTTTCCCGTTTTATTGAATGAGATAAAACAGCTCATTCTGGCCAATACGGATGAGTTCGGATTAAAATCATACGATGAATATTTCAAGGAACTGGCAGTGGCTAACCGTTTCGATCCTGCCGAGGTTATCTTCGTAAAACGGCTGCTTCAAGTGGCTTTGCCTGAAGCATTAAGAAAGAGAATGGCTGATATCCTGTTTGAGAAAATTGTAGGTATTGAGGAATCTGCCTTTAGCAGGGAACTTTATATGTCGGTTGACCAAATCAAGTGTATGGTTGATTGTGGCATGCACATTGGCAGCCATGGTTATGACCATTATTGGCTAGGCTCATTGCCACGTGAGAAACAGGAATTTGAAATTAAGAAGTCCATCGAATTTATAAATGAAGTGGGTGGGGATGTCAACAATTGGACTATCTGTTATCCATACGGTGACCGTAATAAAGAAACCATTCAACTGCTGAAAGAATACGGATGCAAATTGGGCATGACTACCGATGTGGATTTGGCAGACCTTACTGACCATGAAGGCGATGCTATATTTAATCTTCCCCGGTTGGACACTAATGATTTGCCTAAAGATGCCAATGCGCCTGTCAATCAGTGGTATTAAATAATAATTTAACATACAGCAATGAACAACGCTGAAATCTGTGACTTCATTCACCATCTTTTTGGAACACAAGATTTTGTTCCCCTGAGTGCTCCCAAGTTTATCGGAAACGAGAAAAAATACCTCAACGAATGTATTGATACGACTTTTGTGTCAAGTGTCGGTGCTTTTGTTGACCGCTTTGAACACGATATGGCTGTGTACACCGGTGCCAAGCGTGCCGTAGTCTGTGTGAGTGGTACCAATGCCCTTCACATGGCCATGTTGCTAGTGGGTGTAGAACGCGATGATGAGGTGCTCACCCAAGCTCTGACCTTCATCGCTACCTGCAATGCTGTCAGTTATATCGAAGCACATCCTGTTTTTATTGATGTGGACAGAGAAACGATGGGACTTTCGCCACGAGCTGTCAAGGCATGGTTGGAGAGGAATGCAGAACTGAAAGAAGGAGTTTGCTATAACAAGCGTACCGGTCGCCGTGTAAAAGCTTGTATTCCTATGCACACTTTCGGTCATCCTGTGAAAATAGATGAACTGGCGGATGTCTGCCGTGAGTGGCATATCGAATTGGTCGAAGACGCAGCCGAAAGTATCGGCAGTTTTTATAAAGGTCGCCATACCGGTACATTCGGAAATGTGGGTGCCATTAGCTTTAATGGAAACAAGACCATCACTACAGGTGGTGGAGGCATGTTGCTTTTCCAGGATGAAGAATTGGGCGCATACGCCAAGCACCTCACTACCCAGGCCAAGATACCTCATCGTTGGGAGTTCCGTCATGACCATATTGGTTATAATTACCGGATGCCGAATATCAATGCCGCTCTGGGGTGTGCCCAGTTGGAGAATCTAGACCGCTATGTGGCAGACAAGCGTGAAACAGCCGCCCGTTATGCTGAGTTTTTCAAAGATAAGAAAGATATTACTTTCTTTACTGAACCTGCTGATTGTAAGTCCAATTATTGGCTCAATGCGGTGGTACTAAAAGATAAGGCGGCTCAACTTGAATTTTTGGAGTACACAAATGATCACGGTGTGATGACCCGTCCCGTTTGGGAACTGATGAACCGGCTGCCCATGTTCGAGCATTGCGAGACGGACGGGCTGGAGAATACTGAGTGGCTGGCTGACCGGGTGGTGAATATTCCCAGTTCTGTAAGATTGTAACAGAATAATGAAACGACCTTTGATTTTAGTCGGTGGTGGCGGTCATTGTAAGTCAGTGATAGAGGCTGCCGAAAGTGCAGGATACCTTATAAAGAGAATTTTAGATATTCCTTCACAGGTTGGTGAAGAAGTTTTGGGTTATACCATTATCGGTACAGACAATGATAGTATGTATTGTAGCAGTATGAATACTCTTTCCTGCGAGAAAGCAGCTTAATTAATTACTATACAAAAATGAAGAAATTTAGAATTGGTTATTTTGCCGATGGTCTTTGGGGACATTTTACTTTAGACACTTTACTGAAGGATGAAACTTTAGAAATTGTTTTTATTGTTCCTCGTAATGATACCAAAGATGAGTATCTGAAGAATAAAGCCTTAGAATATGGCATTGATTACTTGATGCCGGTTAAGGTAAACTCAGAAGAGTTTTATCAGAAGGCTATAAATTATGGTTGCGATTTGTTTGTATCTATGAGTTACAACCAAATCTTCAAACGCAAAATATTCGATTTGCCTCCATGTAAAACGATCAACTGCCATGCCGGAAAATTGCCTTTCTACCGTGGTCGTAACATCTTGAATTGGGTACTTATCAATGATGAAAAAGAATTCGGTATCACTGTACACTATGTAGACGAAGGCATAGATACAGGCGACATCATCCTGCAACGAACCTTTCCCATTACAGATGCAGACAGTTACAATACCTTGCTTCAAGTCGCTTACGAAGCGTGTCCCAAGATTCTTTATCAAGCCATTAAAGACATTCAAGCAGGTAAAGCCAAGCGCGTGCCGCAAGACATGATTTCTCATCATGGACTTTATTGTGGAATGCGGCAAATAGGGGATGAGTTGATTGATTGGCAGATGACTTCACGGGAATTGTTTAACTTTGTTCGCTCTATCTGCCAGCCTGGTCCGATGGCAACCACTTTCTGCAAGGGCATTCCTGTACTTATCAATCAGGTGGAATATAATGAAAATTATCCGCAATATAAAGGTATTCCGGGACAAGTCATCGGATTGGAGCATGCTTGCCCTATTGTAAAAACAAAAGATTCCTACATTAAAATTGTGCAATACGAATCGGAATGTAAGTTGAAAGTGGGAGACAGACTACAAACGAATCAATAATGAAACATACGCTTATTATTGCTGAAGCCGGAGTTAATCACAACGGTTCTCTGACCATAGCCAAAAAGCTTATAAAAGTTGCAGCTGAGGCAGGTGTTGACTATGTAAAGTTTCAGAGTTTCAAGGCTGAGAATCTGGTTACAAAATCCGCAAAACAAGCCGAGTATCAGCAACGTAATATTGGTGATGGCAATACCTCTCAATACAATATGCTCAAAAAGCTTGAGCTTTCGCACGAACAGCATGTGGAACTTTTAACTTATTGCCGTGAGAAAGGCGTGAAATTTCTCTCCACTGCTTTCGATTTTGAGAGTATTGACTATCTGGCATCCTTGAATTTGGGCTTTTGGAAAATCCCTTCAGGCGAAGTTACCAATTATCCTTATCTGGTAAAAATAGCTCAGACTGGCTTTCCTGTCATCATGTCAACAGGTATGTGCGAGATGGAAGAGATTCAATCTGCTTTTGATGTATTGACAGCCCATGGCTTGCAGAAAGAGCAGATAACTTTGCTCCATTGCAACACTGAGTATCCCACCCCGATGTATGATGTCAATCTCTCCGCCATGAATGAGATGCGTTCTCAGTTCGGCGTATCGGTAGGCTATTCTGACCATACACAAGGTATTGAAGTGCCCATTGCCGCTGTCGCTATGGGAGCTGAGATTATAGAGAAGCATTTTACGCTCGACCGTTCCCTTCCTGGTCCGGACCATAAAGCATCATTAGAACCTGATGAATTAAAAGCCATGGTAACTGCCATTCGTAATATTGAACAAGCTATCGGCATGGGATACAAAACCGTCTCCGCTTCCGAACGTAAGAACAAAGCCGTTGCACGCAAGAGTATCGTGGCTGCTCGGGACATTAAGAAAGGTGAGTCGTTCACCGAAGAGAACCTTACGGTGAAACGTCCAGGCAACGGTATAAATCCTATGCGGTGGCCCGAAATAATAGGCAAGAGAGCTGTTCGTGACTTCAATGAAGATGAATTGATAGAGATATGAGAAAAATTTGTGTAGTTACCGGCACTCGTGCCGAGTACGGATTACTCAGCAGGTTGATGCGTCTAATCGATGAATCAGCAGATTGTCAGCTTCAAGTCATTGCTACCAATATGCATTTGCTTCCTGAATATGGAAATACCTATCAGGAGATAGAATGTGACGGTTTTCATATTGATGCTAAAGTGCCCATGAGAAAGCTGTCCGATGACTCTTATGGGGTGATTGATTCCATGGCAGAAGAGATGAAAGGTATGAATGAAGCACTTCTCCGGCTCCATCCCGATATGGTGGTAATCTTGGGAGACAGATATGAAATGTTGGTGACGGCTACCGTTGCCATGTTGCAACGGATTCCCATAGCACATCTTCATGGTGGGGAAATCAGTGAAGGAGCCGTAGACGATAGCATTCGCCATGCCATTACAAAAATGAGTTCTCTTCATTTTACATCCACTGAAGATTATCGTCGTCGTGTAATCCAATTAGGTGAACAGCCGGATAGAGTATTCTATGTTGGAGCCATTGGAGTGGAAAACTTGAAGCAAATACCTTTGATGAGCAGACAAGACTTGGAAGATTCATTAAACTTCACTTTCGATAGAAAAATCATTTTAGTAACCTATCATCCGGTCACTTTGGGCAATCGTAGTCCGAAGGATGAGATCGATGATTTTCTGTTAGCGTTGGATACTTTCCCCGGACTGAAGGTGCTTTTCACCATGCCTAATTCAGATGAGGGCAGTGAAGTGATACGCCAGGCTATTGAGGGCTATTGCAGTCGGAATAGTGACCGTTGCAGTTGTTACAGTTCGTTAGGCCTGAAACGTTATCTTTCAGCTTTACAGTATGTAACGGCTGTAGTAGGCAATTCCTCCAGTGGGTTGCTTGAAGTACCTTCCGTTCATATTCCGACACTCAATATTGGGGATCGTCAAAAAGGACGCGTTCACGGAAATTCGGTGCTCGATTGTGCAAGTGATAAAGAATCTATTATAAGGGGGCTTACCATGGTGCTTTCTTTATCATTTAAGGAAGTCGCATTGAAAGCTTCCAATCCCTACGAAAAAGAGAATACGGTACAATCTGTTTTCGATGTAATTTCTACATATCCGCTTGATGAACTGAAACGGAAATCATTTTATAATCTATAGAAGTATGAATATATTGGTTATCATTCCTGTCCGAGGGGGAAGTAAAGGCATTCCTGGTAAGAATATTAAGATACTTGGTGGCAAGCCTTTGATTGGATATACTATTGATGCTGCAAGAGCAGTCACCGATAATGATCATATTTGTGTATCCACTGATGATGACAGAATAATTCAAGTAGTTGAACAATATGGATTGAAAGTGCCATTTAAACGACCGGAAGAACTTGCTACGGATACTGCGGGAACATACGAAGTTCTTCTTCATGCTTTGAATTATTATGAATCAAAAGGAGAAACTTTTGATGTGGTTGTGCTGCTTCAGGCCACATCTCCTTTTCGGACGGGTAATCACATAAAGGAAGCACTTAAGTTGTATTCCAAAGAGATTGATATGGTAGTCAGTGTGAAAGAAACGGATTCTAATCCATATTATATTTGTTTCGAGGACGATGCCAATGGAATGTTGCACATTTCAAAAGGGGATGGACATTATACCCGTCGTCAAGATTGTCCACCGGTTTACGAATACAATGGTGCAATCTATATCATTAATCCCGATAGCTTGAAACGGATGCCACTTAATAAATTCACTAAACGTGTCAAGTATGTGATGGATCGAGGGCATTCTATTGATCTTGACACGATGATGGATTGGCAGATAGCTGAATACATGATAAATAACCATCTAATATAATTGAAATAAGATGAATCATTCCCATATCATTTCCCAATCCCTTTCCATCATTGATTCCATCCGTTGCATCAACGAGATTCACGGTGAACCGTTAGTGCTTTTTGTGGTAGATGCTGAAAAAAGGATGCAAGGTACCCTTACCGATGGTGATGTGCGTCGTGCCTTGATTAAAGGTATAGATGTGGATGCTCCTATTAGTGAGGCCATGCATCGTAATTTTAACTTTTTACGTCGCGGAGTGAACGATGGTGTGGAGGATATTCACCGCCAACGTGATTTAAAGATGCGTTTGGTACCCGTACTTGATGAAGAGAATCATATTTGCGAAATCATCAATTTGGAACATTATATAACCAAACTACCTATTGATGCTGTACTGATGGCAGGTGGTAAGGGGGAGCGCCTTCGTCCGTTAACGGAGAAAACTCCTAAGCCCCTAATTAAGGTAGGTGACAAGTGTATCATTGATTATAATATTGATCGTTTGCTTTCATACGGTTTGAATCATATATCTGTAACGGTTAACTATCTTGGCGACCAGATTGAGGAACATTTCCGAGAGGAACGCGATGGGGTGAAGATAGTTACTGTGCGTGAACCGAAATATCTAGGTACCATTGGCAGTATCAAGTTCGTGGAAACTTTTTACAATGATACGGTGCTGGTAATGAACTCAGACCTTTTTACGAATATTGATTTTGAGGACTTTTTCCTTCATTTCTGTCAGCATGATGCCGACATGAGTGTGGCAGCTGTGTCCTACGTAGTGAAGGTGCCATACGGTGTGTTCAATCTCAAAGGACGAGAAATCAAGGGCGTTACCGAGAAACCTACCATCAGTTATTATGCAAATGCTGGTATCTACCTTATCAAGCGCAAACTGTTTGACCTTATTCCTGATGATATCTTCTTTAATGCCACCGACTTCATGGATAAACTCATTGAACAGGGATACAAGGTGATTCGCTATCCCATTAGTGGATATTGGCTGGATATTGGTCAGCATGATGAACTGGCTAGGGCAAGAGAGATGGTGAAACATTTGAAGTAAATTTAAAATACAACATACAATGAAAGTAATAGCAGTAATTCCTGCGCGCTATAAGTCTACGCGTTTTGAAGGTAAACCGTTAGTAAACCTTTGTGGTAAACCTATGATTTGGTGGGTTCATCATCAGCTTTGTCAAGTAAAAGGATTGAGTGAAATTTATGTGGCAACGGATGATGAACGTATTGGAAAGGTCTGTTCGGATTATGGAATTAAATATGTGATGACTTCAGATAGTCATCACACGCATCTTGATCGCTTGGCTGAATTCGCCGAAAATATAGAGTCTGATTTTTATATTAATATTAATGGTGATGAACCTTTGATGATGCCCGAATATGTAGAACGACTTTTACCTACTTCCGACTTGAATCCTGCTGATTTTTATTTTGCTAATGCTATGACTAAAATAAAAAAGACAGTGGAGGTGGCGGACATTTCTCGTATAAAGGTGGTAACGGATAATTTAGGATATGCAATGTATATGGCTAGGACTCCTATTCCATATCCAAAGGCTAGCTCGGATTTTGACTATATGAAATTTGTTGGAATACAATGTTTCTCACGTTCTGCCTTGCTTTTCTGCAAGGATAATAAACGCGGAAAAATTGAAAGTATAGAGGATATTGACGAATATCGTTTTTTGGAAAACGGAAAAAAAATAAAGTTTGTAGAGATTCCAGCTGAAACTTTATCTGTAGATACGCAGGCTGATGTGAAAATTGTGACAGAAGTCTTAGAGCGCAGGATTAAAAATAAGGAGATCGTATTATGAGCAAAATCCAACTATTAGATTGTACTTTGCGTGATGGAGGGTACATCAATAATTTCCGATTCGGTAAATATGCCATACGGAAAATTCTTCAACAACTGACCCATGCAGGTTTGGATATAGTGGAATGTGGATTTTTGGAGGATGGTGAATACGACGAGGATACCTCCATTTTTAATGCCGCAGAGCAGATAGCCTCCCTGTTACCTAATGAACATGGACGTACCATGTTTGTAGCGATGGTCTGTTATGGTGAATACGATCTGAGTCAGCTGAGTCCTTGTACTAGAAATTCCATAGATGGAATACGGGTCACTTTTCATTATGATGAAGTGGAGGGTGCTTTGGAATACTGTCGGGAAATAAAAGAAAAAGGCTATAAGGTTTTTGTGCAACCGGTAGGCACGTCCAGTTATACTGATATCCAGCTTCTCCATCTGATAGAGAAGGTGAATGAGTTGCAACCCTATTCCTTTTATCTGGTAGACACTTTGGGACTGATGCACAAGAATGATATAGCCAGATTTTTTTATCTGATCAATACTAATCTGGACAAGTCAATAAATATGGGTTTTCATTCCCACAATAACTTACAGCTTTCCTTTTCCAACTCTCAGGAGTTTTTTGAATATGTAGGCGACCGTGTCATTTCGTTGGATGCTTCTATCTATGGAATGGGACGAGGGGCCGGAAACCTGAATACGGAACTGATTGCCAATTATGTTAATGACCGTGAAGGGCATATGTATGCTATAGAGCCATTGTTGGAGGTTGTTGATGAATTCATCATTCATATTAGGCAGAAACATGAGTGGGGGTATACTGTTCCTTATTATTTGGCGGCTATTAATGGTTGCCATCCTAATTATGCCTCTTATCTGGCTCAGAAACAGACGCTTGCTGTGAAGGAAATTTCTGCCATATTGCATATGATTCCTGTCGAAAAGCGTTCTTTATACAATAAGGAATTGGTAAATAGGATTTATTTGGAGTATCAATCTCATGAGGTGGATGATACTTATGTCTTAAAGAACTTGAAAGAAAAAATAGGTGGAAGAAATATTATACTAATGGCTCCAGGAGGTTCAATTACCGACTGTTATGACGAAATTGTCCAGAAACAGAATTCGGAGAACTGTCTGCTTATTTCTGTGACCTTTGTCCCTGATTTTATGGATTGTGACTTTACTTTCTTGGCTAATGCCAAGCGGTATGCTACGACTTTTAATCCGATGAAAAAGGAGGTGAGTTTGATTTATACGTCCAATATTCGTGCAAATCAAGAACAATCTGGCTATTGTGTCAATTATGTTTCTTTGCTGAACGAAGTGGACATTATTCGTGATAATTCGGCTCTGATGGCTTTGAACCTTTTACAGAAACTGTCTCCTCGAAAAGTTTATCTGGCAGGTATGGACGGTTACTCTATGAAAAAGGGAAACTACTATCAGGAGCGTTTGAATCTGATTCAGGATAGGGATTATGTCTTGGAAATGAATAAAGCGATAAAGCATCGCATCAGTGAAATAGGAAAGGTTATGGATATTGAATTTTTAACTCCGTCTCTATATGAATGAACCGGATATTTGTAGAAGCATACATGAACTGATTATGCTTCATTTGCCTGAAATTCTCTCCTTACGGAATACTTCAGAGTTGAAATCCGATCATACCTTTGTTTCCAAAGGGGACAAATTGTGTGAAAAACTCATTTTTGATTTCTTGGACTCCAATCTGAAGGATTATTTGGTTATTTCAGAGGAAACAGAAACGAATTTGTCACGTTTGGAAGAAGTTGAGTATGTGATAACGGTAGACCCGATAGACGGTACGGAGAATTTTGTTTCAGGTCTGAAGGAATGGGGAGTCGGCATTTCTGTTTATAAAGGAATGAGGCATTATCAAAGTATGATTATGTTACCCGAATTGGGAATTCGTTTATGTACAGGTGATCAGTTTTCTAAAATTATTGGTTCAAGAATTTGTGGGCTGTCATCTTATATGCAACCTGAAGATTTTAAGAGGTTGGAACAGGGCTCTGAATATCGTATTATGGGGTGTTGCATGTATAATATGTATAATGTTATACGAGGCTGTTACAGACAGTTTTTACATCTGAAAGGATGTTATTCTTGGGATATTCTTCCGGGTATGAATCTGGCACTGGAACAAGGATTGGATGTGGAACTGGAAGGGGAAAAATATGGTGGGGAGTTTTTATACCCCGGTGTTAAATACCGCTTTAACATAAAGGCTGGATAAGGATTATGGGGAAGTATACTTGACTGGTGAAAATGAGTTTAAAGAATTCTCTATATTTTGAGTTTGAAGGGTAGCAACTATGGATATTTATGGGTATAACATAAAGCCAATGATTGTGAAAGAGAATTTTGATATTTAGGACAAATATGGTATTTTTTGAAACTGAAAAAGTGGTTAATACTTTAAATATTAGAGATAATTATAATAAAAAATAAGGATGTCAAATCAAAATCTGCCAAAACTGTTTTTTTTTAATATTGAACCTTGGAAAGAAGTCTATAATGATAGGTTTCTGTTAAAACAATTGCAAGAAAAGGGATTCCCAATTGAGTATGTTTGGATTGGACCGTTAGTCGGTTTATTAAGTAATGTACCTTCTAAAGGTTGTGAAACTATACCCAAATCTTGGAAAGAAATTCAGCGGATTATAAATCTAGATCGCAATAAAGATGCTATTCTCATTTCATTAATGCCTGTATTTGCTCCTTGTTTGAAGTTGTTTAGAATTTTAAGCAAAGCAAAACAAAAAAATGTTGGCTATTTCAATATTGGAAGTATGCATTTGCCTCTCCCCAAAAATAGAATGGAGCATAGACTTAAACTTTTGTTTAACCCGATTAGAGTGAGGTATTATTTCATTCATAGGTCTATTCCTCTATTGAGAAAAATTGGTTATTTAAAAGATTTTGATTATGCTGTGACTCAAGGTGTACACAGTATTAACTCTGCATCTCAACTTATTTCCGACAAGACGCAGAAAATAACAATTGTAGACTATGATATAGAGCATTTTAATAAGGTGGATAAAATGGAAAGGTATAATGATAGGAAATATATTGTGTTTATTGATGCTTATATGCCTTTCCATCCTGATTTTGAAGTAACTGCCAGTGGACATATTGATCCTGAACAATATTTTAAATCAGTAAATAATTACCTGAAACGTGTGGAGGATAAGTATGGGTTACCTGTAGTTATAGCTGCACATCCTAGTGCTCAAAAATATCATGAACATAACTATTTTGACGGCAGACCCGTATTATTTGGAAAGACTGCGGAGTTGTGTAAGGGTTGTGCATGGGCTATTAATCATTTGAGTACAGCTATTACTTTTCTTATAATACAGCACAAACCAATCAAGTTTATCACGACTGATGAAGTCGTTAACAAGTATGGCATTGCAGCTGAGTTGAGTTACTCTGGTTTTTTCCAAAGTCCATTGGTAAATATTGATGCAGAAGATGCTGATATATCCGTCCCTGTGGTGTTTGATAGCGTGTACGATGAATTTATTGATAAATATCTTTATACAAAAGATGAGATTGGAAAAGCAAGTGCAGATTTATTGAGTGAAGCTTTATTAAAGATAAAATAGATGATATTAAATCTAAATGAACTAACTCTGGAACAGAGTAAATTAAAGGCAAAGCTGAAAAAAAATGTGATTGCCGACTATAATGCATTGACCGAACAGTTAATTGATTATAATCGTGATAGTTTGGAATGGCTGGTTTGTAATGTAAATTCTCGTAGTACCGTTTTTTCTTCAATGCTGGCAGAACTTGAGTCCTTGCGATTGATATCAGAGCTTATAAGTAGCGGAGAAATAATAGAAGAAATCATCGTGGATAATGATGAGTTGCGAAAAACCATTTCAAATCTGTATCCTAAGATAAATGTGCATGGTAAGACAAGTTCTTTGAAAAATAATATTCGTTTATGGAAAAATAATATTCGATATGGAATATGGTCACTCTGTTCATGGCTTAGCGGTTCGAAAGAGAGGCGTAATAAGGTGTGCCGAGGGGGAAGATTAACTATCATTGATACCTTTATTGCAAAAAAGGTTGATGCCTATTGGGATCGTTATTATGGAAATTCTGTAGATAAATTGATTGATGCCCAAAAAAAACAAATATATTTCATGCCTTTGTATTTGCCCTTTGCCTCAAAAAAGCAATTGGATATTATTGTTGCCAATTCTAAGGAAAACTTGTTCTTTATGAGTGATTTTTTACTTTTTAAAGATTACCTCTACGCATGGCGCTATATGGGGCGTTTTGAAAAGCCAGATTTTGCAAGTTATACTTATCAGGGATTCAGTCTTCAATGGCTTTTGGGAAAGGCATACAAAGAGAGTAATCAGAGTTATTTCTACTATGCCATTTTGATGGAAAGAGCTATTATGAGAATGAAAGAATTGGATGTTGACATTTGCTTATTTGTGGATTGGTTTGAGAACCAAAGCTACGACAAATCAGTATATTACGCAATGCATCAATACTATCCAGAGGCAAAAGTTCATGGATATATGGGATTTATTGCTGATTCAACAATTTTTCCACATATTATAGCATCGAATAAAGAATTATTTTGTCATATTGCTCCAAAAGATATTTATTTATGTAGCAGTTATCTGCTAAAGTTCTATCAAAATTATAACGGGTATAAGCATATAGCTCCTGCACTGAGAAATCAAGAGATATATAGCAGTCATAGAAGCACCAAACCTCATGATAAGTTCACGCTCTTGGTGCCATTTGCACTCGATAATTATGATATGGAGTATAAATACGAATTGCTCACTGATTTTATTAAATCTTCTAATGCTAATATTAATATACTTTTGAAGCCCCATCCTGATGCAAATTCATCATGGATGGTTTCCTGTACAAACAAGGCAGGGGGAAAGCTAGAAGTAGTAAAAGGTAATGTAAACTCTTTCTTGCTGAAAGCAGACGCAATTCTTGCAGCTAACACATCTGTGATGTTTGAAGCCTTAAGTTTGGGAATCCCTGTTATTAATCTGAAAGATCCGCTTTCCATCATTCTTTTTGATAAAATAGAAGAGGTGAATGAAGTATTGTGGTATACTGCCAATAATTTGGCTGAACTTTCGGATGCTATTGTTAGGATATTGAATCTAAATATTGAGGATGCAATGACCGAGGGCTATCGGTTGAGAAACTATTTCTTTACCAAACTAGAGCCTCAGTTAATTTTCCAACTTTTCAATTGATACCTATGAGTATATCATATCGCGGAAAATATTTTAGGATTTACATTTGGCAAGGATTATCCATAATTTTAGGTTTTCTTTCGCTTTTTATTGTGATGCCTTCACTTTCTGGAAATAAAACACTCTTTGGTATTTACAGTGTTTGTACGTCTCTGACTATATTCTTTTCGTATGCTGATTTAGGTTTTATTTCATCGGGATTGAAATATGCAGCGGAATATTATATTCGTGGTGACCGAAAGAATGAAATTCGTACGATAGGTTTTACTGCATTTATTATGCTTAGCATGTTTATGCTGATAGCTTTACTATTTGGAATAATCAGCATATTCCCTCGAATTCTCATGCCTGAATTGGAACCGGATAGTGAAAATTTTTATACGGCACGTTATTTGCTGATTCTGTTGTCTGTTTCCTGTCCGGTAATCATTGGCCAACGAATTCTTAATATGATTTATTCCATACGTGTGGAAGATTATAAATTACAGCGTATCTCTGCGGTAGGCAGTATTCTGAAGATTTTATCAGTTTTCTTTTTTTTTGGAAGTGAAAATTATTTGTTGGTACCTTATTTTGCATTTGTGCAGTTTATCAACCTATCCGTAGTATTGATGGCAGCTTTTCAGGTCCGAAAGTATCAATATTCATTTGTGGAATTTCTTAAAGCTATCCGTTTTGACCGTATTATATTTGATAAAGAAAAGGGCTTGACGGGAGCTTCATTTATATCTATACTTTCTTGGGTGTTGTTCTATGAATTTGATCAAATCGCGATTTCAAATTTTGTTGGTCTGGAGGCAGTAGCAGTTTATGGCATAGCTTTCTCTGCATTGACCTTTGTACGAACCTTTGTGTCATTACTTTATTCACCTTATTCATCGCGATATAATCATTTGATTGGTGAAAATGACAGGGTGGGACTGATGAAATTTGTGAATCGGATGTTATTAATGCTCTCGCCAATGGTAGTTCTGCCCATTGTTGGATTGTCTATGCTGAGTGAACCATTTATTATAAGTTGGGTTGGATTCAATTATGAGGAATCCAGTTCTATTTTATCACTTTTGGTGTTTTGTTTCTTTCCTTGCTTTCTCTCAAACCCTAGTTCTTCTTATTTTATTGCAATTGAAAAAACTACTTTACTTAATAGGTTTAATATATTTCAACCTATACTATACTGGTTGTTAATTTTTTTTACTGTTGGTAAATGGGGCGTATTTTCGTTCGCTATATCTAAAGGACTGATTCCTATATTTTTGGGTATTCTTTATTGGTATTCATTATACAGAGATTTTGCAAAGAATGCTGGTCAGATAGTTTCACTATTCCTAATTTTGAAAACTTTGTTTTTACCTTTAATTGTACTATTAGTATTAAGTACTCTTGTAAAGCCTTATATGGCTTATGAATATAATAAGATTTCCCTTTGTTATAATTTATTGGTTATGGGATTGATTGTTTTAATATCAATTCTAGTATCAGTGTGTTGTAATAGAGAAATGTATTCATTGGTGAAGTCAATTATTAGACGTTGAATAGAAAGGAATTATGGAAAACGAAACCATTTAGAGATTATGATAATATCAAAAATGAAAAAAATGTTTAGACTATTGTTTACGTCTGAAATCAGTAGCTTTATTTCTCCAAGTATTGATATATCAGAAAAACAGTCAGACTATGAAGCACTGATAGAGGCTCCTAATCTTGATTATGTTAATCGCTATGAAAAAGAACTAAGCCAATTTCTTGGAGGAGAGCATGTCGTGACTTTCGCATTAGGACGTATGTCATTCTATTCTTTATTAAAAAGCTGGGGAATAAGAGAAGGCGATGAAGTTGCTCTTACAGGATTTACTTGTGCTGTTATGGCTAATGCTGTTTTGCGAACTGGAGCAACTCCAATTTATGTGGATATCGACAAGGATACCTTAGGAATGTCTGCAGAATCTTTAGTGTCCAAAATTACGAATCGGACAAAAGTAGTTGTGGCTCAGCATTCTTTTGGAATTCCATGTAAGATTGATAAAATAAAGGAGATTGCTAAATCTCATAGTTGCTATTTAGTGGAAGATTGTGCGTTGACCTTTGGTTCAAAATATAAAAGTATTATAGTTGGCAATTATGGTGATGCTGCAATATTTTCAACAGATCATACCAAACCTCTTAATACACTTATAGGAGGCTTTGTTTATACTAATGATATAGACATAGCTACATCTATTCGGGCAATGCGTGATGATTGTGGGGATTTAAGCAACGAACATCAGCGAATGATCTTAAAGACTTATATTGATGAACACCGCATAGAAACTGTAAATCATAAAATATACATAATGCGGAACTATAAAAAGGCTTTGATGAATAAGCTACATATTCATAATGAAATATCTCCTTATTTGGAGTTGGAAACATCTGCCAAAATCGCAATAAACCCTTATTACAGTTATCCTGCTAAACTACCTTCTGTTTTGGCAAAGATTGGATTACATGTTCTTGAACAATATAAAGCTAATATTCATCAAAGGCAGAGTTGGCTTAAAGAAATTTTACAGGTTGTAGAAAAAAAAGAAGATATGCCTGCAGCTTATTATGATACTGGTTGTGACATTATTCCTTTGCGTATTGCTTATTCAACTCATTTCGCTCTTACTGTATTCTCATACATTGATGATTGGATTTGGTTTAAAACTCCGATTGTTGCAACAAAAGAAAATATATGTGACTTTGGATATCATTGGGGAGGATGCCCAGTTGCGGAAAAAATAGGAAAATCGATTATGAATCTACCGGTTATTATAGATTCAAAACAACAAAATATCTTTTTGCGGAATATAAAAAAAACATATAGTTATGGCATTTAGTAATATTTATAAGAATAAGAAGGTTATTATTACTGGTAATACTGGGTTTAAAGGGACTTGGCTGTCTACATGGCTTAAAATGATGGGAGCTGAGGTTTATGGATATTCGATTGGTGTGCCGACAACTCCATCGATGTTTGATACACTTCATCTTGAAGATAAGATATGTCAACACTATGGTGATATTAGAAACAAAAGGGAATTTAATGATTTTGTGCAGGAAGTGAAACCTGATTTTTTGATTCATCTTGCCGCACAAGCTTTGGTCTTGACAAGTTATCGCGAACCATTTGAAACAATGACTACTAACATTGTGGGTACAGCTGTTGTATGTGAAGCTGTCATGAACATTGATTGGAATTGTACTTGTGTTCTAATTACTTCTGATAAAGCGTATGATAATGTAGAGTGGATTTGGGGGTATCGTGAAACAGATGGTATTGGAGGTAAGGATATATATTCTGGATCTAAAGGTGCTGCCGAACTTGTCATTAAGAGTTATTGGCATTCATTTATCAAGAAAATGCCAAACATTAAGTTTGGTGTGGCTAGAGCTGGTAACGTTATCGGTGGCGGTGATTGGGCAAAAGATAGAATTATTGTAGATTGTGTGAAAGCTTTTTCAGAAGGAAAGACTGTAGAAATCAGAAGTCCAAAGGCGACTCGTCCTTGGCAACATGTTCTTGAGCCATTAAGTGGATATCTGACGTTGGCGCAATATTTATGTGAAGGCAAATGCGAAAATGGGGAATCTTACAACTTTGGTCCACGTGCAGAACAGACAAAAACCGTATTTGAACTGTTTCAAGATCTTGCTACTTTATGGGGATTGGATAAGAACAAAGCTGCAAAACTCACAGGCAATGTACCTTTTGAGGAAGCTACATTGCTTAAGCTGAACTGTGATAAGGCCTTGGCTTATTTACATTGGCATTCAACCTTGCATTATGACGAATGTGTGAATTTTATTGCTGAATGGTATCGTGCATTCTATGTAGAGCAGGCTAAGGATATGTTTGCTTTGACAGAAAAACAAATCAATGCATATATGGAAGCTGCAAAAAAACAGAATCTTGATTGGGCAAAATAATTGGAAATAATGGACAATATCACAATTGACGGAGTTTTGCTGACTCCCTTAAAACAGATAACTCATCCCAAAGGGGATGTATTTCATGCAATGAAATGTGTTGACCCTGGATTTGAAGGATTTGGTGAAGTTTATTTCTCAAGTGTTTTACAAGGTTTGGTAAAGGCATGGAAACGTCATTCTAGAATGACATTAAACCTAGTATGTATTGTAGGAAAGATACATTTCGTTTTATATGATGGGCGTGAGGACTCTTCTACATTTGGAAAGTACATGGAAGTGATATTGTCACCTGAATTACCTGAATTGTATCGAAGGATCACAATACCGGCTGGAGTATGGATGGGCTTCGTTGGAATAGGTGAAGGTAAAAGCATTCTTCTAAATGTAGCCAATATTCCTCATGATCCTCTAGAGCAGGTAAACATTCCAATAGAAGAGAGTGATATAAAGTTTGATTTCAACAAAATTAGCAGATCTATATGAAGGTAGTTCTTTTAGCAGGCGGTTTTGGCTCGCGTATTAGTGAAGAGAGCCAATTTAAGCCAAAGCCCATGATTGAAATTTGCGGTATGCCCATTCTTTGGCATATAATGAAGGAATATGCATATTATGGATATAATGAATTCATAATTTGTGCTGGATACAAACAGGAATATATTAAGGAATGGTTTGCAAACTATTTTCTTTACAATTCCGATGTTAGCTTCAACTTCCGTAACGGTAAGAATGAAATAACTGTACATCATTCAAATCTTGAACCTTGGAAAGTAACGATAGTTGATACAGGATATAACACATTGACCGGAGGCCGTATCAAACGTATAAAGGAATATGTTAACAATGAAACCTTTATGATGACATATGGTGATGGTGTGTGTGATGTTGACATCAATAAGCTTGTGGCATTTCATAAAAAGCATGGTAAAATAGCAACTCTTACTGCTGTTATTCAAGCACAAGACAAGGGGGTTTTAAATATTGATGAAAATAATTCCATTCGTTCATTTCGTGAGAAGAATATCAATGATGGTGTACCTATTAATGCCGGATATATGGTGTTGGAACCTAGAGTGTTCGATTATATAGAAGGAGATCAAACCATATTTGAAAAAGAACCATTGAATAAGTTGGCTACCGAAGGTGAACTAATGTCTTATACACATAAGGGGTTCTGGCAATGTATGGATAATATACGTGAAAAAAATCTATTGGAACAGTTGCTTATTGATGGAGTTGCTCCATGGAAAAAATGGGAAAGAGAAATACCGATAATAAAATGATGATGTTTATGAGAAATATTAGATTGTCCAAATCTTGCATTGGTAAGGAAGAAATAGATGCCGTAACAGACGTTCTTCATAGAGAGTATTTGGGTATGGGACAGGATGTACATAAATTTGAAGATGATTTAAAAGATTTCTTTGGGCGTGACGTGACACTTGTAAATACTGGTACGGCAGCTTTGCATCTTGCAGTACAAGGTGTAGGAATAAAAGATGGAGATGAAGTACTTGTACAGTCTCTTACATATGTGGCTTGTTTTCAAGCTATAAGAGCTACAGGTGGGATACCTGTGGCGTGCGATGTGGATGATGATACGCTTACTATCGATTTGGATGATGCCGAACGTAAACTGACTCCAAAAACGAAGGCTATAATGCCTGTACATTATGCTGGACAATGTGGTAATCTTGATGCTATATATGAATTTGCAAAAAAGCATAATCTACGAGTAATAGAAGATGCATCACATGCATTTGGCACTTATTATAAAGGTCGGTTAATAGGATCTTTTGGTGATGTGGTGTGTATAAGTATGGATGGTATCAAGAATATAACATCTGGTGAAGGAGGGATGATAATTACTGAGGACCTTGATGTACAGAAAATAATTAAGGATGCTCGCCTTTTGAGTGTACAGAATGATACCGATAGTAGATTCAAGGGTACAAGAACATGGGTGTTTGATGTCAATCAACCGGGGTGGCGTTATCATATGAGTAATATCATGGCCGCAATAGGTTATACTCAGCTGAAGAAATTTCCTAAGTTTAAAGAAATACGTCAAAGGCTGGCAAAAATTTATCAGCAAGAACTTGATAATGTAAAGGGAATAAAAATTATACCCTGTAATTATAATGAAGTGGTTCCTCATATCTTTGTTATTAGAATAACTTGTGGCAAGAGGGATATTGTGAAACAATGTTTGAATGACAATGGGGTGGCAACAGGCATACATTATCGCCCCAACCATTTGCTTACATTGTTTACAGGTAATCAAAATAATACGACTCTTAAGCATACGGACGAGATTTACGAACAACTTATCACTCTTCCATTACATGCCGATATGGTAGAGGATGACGTATATTATATTTGTGGACTAATTAAAAAGAGTATATGATGGAGGATAAACCTCTAGTAAGTATAATTGTTAATTGCTATAATGGTGAAAAGTATCTTAGGGAAACAATAGATAGTATATTGAACCAAACATATCATAATTATGAAGTGATATTTTGGGATAACCAGTCTACTGATTCGACAGCATCAATAATTAAGTCGTATAAAAATGAACGGTTTAATTTCTATTATGCTCCAAAACATACAACTTTAGGAGAAGCTAGAAATTTAGCTTTAGATAAGATAAAAGGGCAGTTTCTTACATTTCTTGATAGTGATGATGTTTGGGAGCGTGATTTTTTGGAAAGAGCTGTAGGTATCTTATCTATTTGTAAAAATAAATTTTCATTTTATTATAGTAATTATTATTCTTGGATTGATGGTGAAGAACTTGTTGAATATAACACGGAAAAGAACTCAGGAAACCGTACTTTTAAAGACTTATTGTCAAAGTACATGGTTGGTATGTCTGCTGCTGTCATTAATGTGAACAGCATGAAAATTGATGATATAAAGTTTGATTTTAAATATCAGTTGGTAGAGGATTATGATTTTTTTTTGAGATTGATATATAAGAACGATGCATATTATGATGCTCGTCCGTTGATGAAATATCGGATGCATTCAGACTCTTTGACGGTGACACAGAAGGCAGGATGGGGAAAAGAATTTATGTGTTTATATACAGATTTAATATATAATTTGTTGAGTGTGGACGAAATCCAACAATATTCTGAAGAATTGAAATGGCTTAAAGTTAGGAGTGTTAATGCAGATGTCGAATATTTAATTTTACATGGGAAGAAATTAGCTGTTTTACGTATGATTATTCAAAATTTGCGATTATCGTTCAAATTATTAATTCACTTTGCATATGTTGTTTTACCGTTTTCTTTATATCGAAGATTTATATATATATTTAGAAAAAAAAGATATCATTATTAGTCTATTTAGCTTTGACTTTTTTCTTTCTACCTTTATATAACGCTTGTTAAGTAATCAAGATTGTAAGCCGTCAAAAAATGGATATTGATTGAAACCTCTATCTTCGCTGCGAACAAAAAAATTAGGATTTATGTATAGCAGTGAAGATCTTGAAAGGTTTTACTTTCAATACCAGACCGAGGCTTTGCCTCATGGAGAATCCCTCCAATCATTTTGTGTTAAGCACAAAGTTCCTTATAACATCTTTCAGAAATGGTTAAAGGATATCCGGAAAAAAATAGTTGAAGTCCAGATTAATGGTGTTCCTGAAATAGGTCATGAGGAAAAATCCAAGACTAGTGATCAATCTCACCCTATATTACAGAGTAAAAATGATACCCCTGTTCGTATTTGGGTTGACATTCGTATAAGCAATGGCTTATATTTGTCCCAAAAAGAATTTAAGCTACCAGGATTTGGTTCGGATGGTAGAGAAGCTGGAGGGGTTATGTTGAGTGTTACCGGTTTCAATCATTTTTATTGTATCCGTGATTTTACCGATATGCGTTGTAAACACAGCCGTGTGTTGTCTGTCATTCGTGAACGGCTTCACCGTGAGCCCAATGATGGAGACGTCTTTATAGTCATGTCTCGAAATCGCAGAATAGTCCGTATGTTTTCATTTGATAATCGTTCATATAGTCTGTTCGAAAAGAAGTTTGTTGCAGGTTATCAGTTCATGAAAGTGGAGCGGAACGGGGCAGATACTGTTTATCGGATTGACTGGAAAGACGTGGCTTTGATCCTTGAAATCCCGATAACTAAAATGTTAAAAATCAGATAATTAAATTAAATATATACTTGTGGTTTTATGATTGTTTTACTGCCTTTTATGCTGTAAATCAAAGGTTTAAGTATGATCGAACTGCAAGATATAGTTAAAACAAAAAGAGAGTTGTTGGGTAGGGCAACCTACTCACGCAACCCTATAATTATAGTGCAGGTATGGCAGAGGATCAGAAAGAGCGGTACATACAATACTTTGCCGAACAGAATCAGGATTTAAGGTTGGCAAGTGATGCCATGAAGCTTGTTTTGGAGGATTTTATGGCTCAGATGAAGGATCTGAAGGCTCAGGTGTCCTCTATGGAATCGAAACATGCTGACCTTGAGAATCGGTTGTCAGAAGAGCATAAACTTCGCAAATCGGCTGAACGTAAGATTAAATCACTTCAGGAAAGACTTGATTATGCCCATCAGGAACGTTTTGGTGATCGACGTCAAAAGATCAAATCTAAAGCTAAGACGGGTGATTCAGACCGTAACAAGGAGAAGGATGATTATGATGGAACCGATGATACGCTTCGTACGGATTCAGTTGGTCATGCTCCATCTCAAGAGGTAAAAGAGTCTTCCAAGAAAGAGCGTGATTTATCCAATCGCCCTGACGGGTATAAAACGATGGGAGTAGTTGGAGAGGCGATAGAGCATCCTTCCGATTTGACAAAGGTTCCCGGTCGCATCATTGAAAGAAGAATGGTACGGGTATTCAGTTTTCGTACTTTCTTGACGGAAGAATGCTTCGAGATGGTTCATTATGCAGAGCCTGGTAAAAAGCCCATGTGGGGCTATTTCCCTTCCGAAGGTCATCCTGAGGTAGTAACCAATATTGAAGGCACTAAGGCTGCTCCTGAATTTCTGCAGGCTATTGCCTATGAAGTTTATGTAAAGAATGTGACTTTTGGTCTTCTTCACCAATGGCTGACAGATATGGGCATGACCATTTCTAAAAACACGTTGCGCAACTGGCTTAAGAAAGGTAAGACATACCTGGACGAACTGGTTTGTGTATTGAAGTCTATAGCTTTGAAAAAAGATTCGATTGTGAACTGCGATGAGACCTGGTGTAAAGTGCGTAAATATGATCACTATAAGAAGTGCTACATTGGGGTTCTGGTCAACAAGGCTCGGAAAACAGCCATTTTCTTCTATGAGAATGGCTCGTGTGGTCGTGATGTACTTACAGACTTTTTGGGCGATGCAGAATTGAAGAGTATTATGTCCGACGGATACAATGTTTATGTATTTATCGGCAATGAGCTGAAATTAGTCCGGTTTAAAGATACTGTACACCAAGTTTGTATGTCTCATGCCAAAAACAAGTTTGTCAAGGCTTCCAATCAGGGTGGTGAACCGACTGCAGAACGCTTTTCCGAAATTTTAAAGGAGTTCTTTATGAGGGATCGTGAATACGATGATGCCGGATTAACTCCAAAAGAAAGGTTTCAAGAAAGGCAAAGCTTGGAAACTAAGGAACTCCTGATAGAGCTGCGCAGTTTGTTAGATAGTGAACAGTCAAAGGATTCAGAATTTAGAAGCCGGTATTATAAAGAAGCTCTCAATTATCTGAACCGGTTCTGGAAAGAGATCTTT
>ENA-OWOU01000218-OWOU01000218.1-gut-metagenome-genome-assembly--contig:-NODE-218-length-40956-cov-15.481641_pt1 | contig 40956 bp, 36 predicted proteins | sample MGYA00248248_ERZ651801 | MGnify/ENA primary metagenome ERZ651801 (study PRJEB26908, sample SAMEA4031710) | gut metagenome | biome: gut; feature: normal infant; material: stool | place: China | collected... | reverse complement strand
GACAGTCAAACCCTTCAGAAAAAATATCCACATTGACCAACACGCTGATCTTTCCCCGCCTGAAATCCTCTACCAGTTCCTTGCGTTCCAGAGCGGGGGTCCTGCTGTCGATAGCAACAGACTCCACGCCATGCAGGCTGTAATAAGCCGCAATCTGTCGGGCGTGTGCGATGCTCACGGCATAGACTATCCCTTTCTTCCCGGCGGCATATCGACGGACGCTCTCATACAATTGTCGGATACCGGTCTCCCGGTTCAACACCGCATTCATTTCCTTCACCTGGTAATCCCCGTCCGCACCCCGCTTCTTCAACGAGTCAATCAGTCGCTGTTCGCTGCTGTTCGCACGGATGGACACATAGTCAAAGGACGACAACCAGCCCCTCCCGATAAATTCCGCAATGCTCCATGAGGTAATCAGGGTATCAAACAAATCCGTGAATCCCTTGCGGTTCAGCCGGCAGGGAGTAGCAGTCATGCCCAGTTTCCTCGCCTCCGGATATCTCTTCCAAAGCTCCCGGTAGGTTTCCGCCAGGGCATGATGCGCCTCGTCAATGACGATCAAATCCGGCTGTCCGTCCATAATCTTCCGGTTTCGTGACAACCACTGGATGGAAAATACCCTCACCCTCCCGGATTCTTCCGGCATACTGTCTTTCCCCGTCCTTCCGTTCTTTGCCGACTTGTCCGGTTCTTTTCCCATTCCATACCGGGCTACGGTTTCCTCTATCTGCTCCACCAGCTCCCTGCGGTGTGCCACTATCCACACCCGCATACCGACACCGCCACCACAGAGAAACTCTTTCACCACCGCAGCCAGCAGATGTGTCTTTCCCGTGCCTGTAGGCATTTGTACCATCACACTCCGATGAAGCTCCCACTCTTCAAAGAGCCTGAGCTTCATCTCCTGCTGGTAGTCACGGAGACCGTCGTTTCTTGCCATGCATCATCCCTTATTTCAGATGTATCCTGAATACCATCCCTGCACTGGGATACTTACATTGGGTCAGTTCCACCACACCACCGATATAATCCTTCCAAAAGTTATACCCGATACCACAATTCACCGAATAACTATCATATTCCGCTATCACATTCAGCCCATTCACAGCCTTCATCCAAAAAGAGGTAGCCGGCAGGGCAAACTGAAAATTCACCCCCGCCACAGGTCCGTTCCGGTGATAATCCAGCCGCTTGTTATAGACATAACCGAAGTGCATCCCCAACTCCCCCACATTCTTCACCCCGAAGTGCTTGGTGGCAACTATGTAATAGCGGTTCCAGTGTCCGTTACCCACCGAAGACGTACCCGTAAAACCATAATCGTCCTTATCGGGGTCGCCCAGCACATCGTTGGTGGAAGGATCGTTCGCCCCCACCACAATCTGCGGTGTCCACTCCTTCCACCATCCCTCCTTCCATACACGCAGCCGGGCGGAGAACTGGCGATCCTGATTGCGGAACTTATATGAATAACCATACTGGGGCAATCCTATTTTGTGCAGCGTACAGGTATAGCCCACTTCCAGCCACGGAAAAAGGGTGATGTTTATGTAGTAATTCCACGTGTCATAATTCCAATGCTTCGGGGTAGCCGCCACTTGCAGATAGGAAAACCCGCACAGAAAAGTCTTGTCGCGCTGCATATCCGCGCTGGGGGCGTGAAGAAGCCCCGTGGTGCCATATACATATTGTGCCTGCGTATGCTGCAAACCTGCTACCATCAATAATGCCGCCGCACAAATCAGTTTTTTTATTATCATCAGTTTTATTCTTATTTCAACAAACCCTCATAAACTCCCATCACCTGCTTTGCAATCTTGTCCCAATCATACGGAGCCATGTCATACTGCACACTATGATAATCCTCGTCTATCACCTTCTGCAATCGAGCGGCAAGAGCATCCACATCTCCACAATGAAAATAGCAGTCAGAAGAAAGGCCTACCTCCAGATTGGCAGGAATATTACTCACCACCACCGGCAAGTGATAACTCATGGCCTCCAATAATGCAATAGGCAACCCTTCGTGCGATGAAGGCAGGCAATAACAGCGAGCATTTGTCAGCAACGAGTGCAACTTACGTCCCTTCACGAATCCTGTCAGCACCACGCCTGCCTCTTGCGCCATCTTTTTCAATCCCAGTGAATATTCATCTTCAAAATCCGTATCGCCCGCCAGCACTAACTTACAATCTCCAGCTTCCAACTTCTTGAAAGCTTCTATCAGGTGATGCAGGTTTTTCTCCGGCACAAAACGACACATGCCAAGGATGTACTTTCCTTTCTCAATACCCAGTTCTTCAAAGTATTCGGGATAGTCGCAAATTTCAGGCTTCGGCACACCATTGTAAATCAGATGTACCCTCTCACGCCGATGGTACTTCCGGGCAATCAGATCCTGAATTACTTCAGATATGACGATTACATCATCTGCAAACCTGCACCCCAACCGCTCCCCCAGTTTCAGCACACTTTTGGCGGCAAAGCCCCACTTGTCACGGTCATAGTCGGGCCCGTGATGCGTGAACACCACCTTCATGCCGAGCATCTTGGCGTATGGCACTAACAGCGCAGGCCCGATGGCATGGATATGCACCACGTCCGCTCCCAGCTTTTTCGCCTTGTTTACAGCCCGAAACGTATGGACAACCGCTTCGTATGATTTCCTTTTCGGTGCGCTGATATCCACCAGCTTCACCCCCTTCCACTCGGTGAGAGAATCTCTCACATAATCTTTGCGGCGGATGAGAGTGGTGTCCACACCTTTGGCCGCTATGCGGGGAAACAGTTCCTCGCAATGCGTCTCTACGCCACCCATGATATCGGGGATACCACGGGTGCCGGTAACTACTAGTTTCATCAAAATTTAGATTATTATTAATGAAGGCTACAATCCGAATAGGACAGCCACAATGCATTCAGCCTCATTTCCTGATATAGGAAATGAGGAGATAAGTTTTATCGGTAAATATTAGTTATTAAGAATCCACGCCAAATCCCTCAACAACCAGGCAAAGGCAACTTCGCCCCAATTATTTGGCTTTCTATAAAAAATTATTCAATTCTTCTACAAGCCTATAAACAGTAGTAGAAGACTCTTGTTGTGCCGGATTATTCCCATCAAATTGTTTCATGATAGTTTTAGCGTGATTAATGGCTTGTTCTTGTTTAAGAAATAAATCATTAAACATTTTAGAGCTTACGCCCGACTTCTTTGTATAAGCAAATCCGAGCAAAGTACTCAACATTTTTTCATATCTGGAACGATGCAAAGCCCCCTGATACAGATTGAAGTGAAGCAAGAACCAAAATTCAAAAGCCTGGTTGCTATAAGCCACTTCAAAACCATTCTGGCGAGCTGACAGGATTGCGGAGTTAAAGTCATTTTCTGGAAAATCATCTTTGTCAAAGACCACCCAATTCTGATTGTATGTCCTTCCTCTTTGCCTTTCCTGCTCTTTTATATTGATAGCTTTCTGTACTAATGCTAATGTCCCCATGCCTTGACCGATAGCTTTCACAGTGGCAGAAGTCAAGCGGAAGGCATTAAAGTAGTCTGGTTCAGTATTAACCCCCTCGCAAATAATCAGAAATGTTTGTTTCACTTCACGCACACCACTGATACGGGTTATCTTTCTTTCGATACGCGGATTCATATTTTTCCTTTTTGTAGCCGCCATAGTTTATTTTTCTTGCGTATTAAACAAACGGGTTAAATCTCCGACAATTGGAATAGCTCCATACTTTCCGGACAGGTAATCTTTTTCAAACGAAGCATCATTACGAACTTTATACTCTGCCAATGAATAAAGTTCGGTTGCTCCATAACGGTCTTTTTGTGTAAACCAAATCTGATCTCGTCGGAATATATTAGCACTCAACAAGTTTGTATCGTGGGTAGTGAAAATCAATTGGGCATTTTTCGGATTTGTTTCTTTTGAATTAAACAAGGTAATAATTCTACACGTAAGAAGTGGATGCATTTTGGAATCAAATTCATCTATAATCAGACGCTTCCCATTATCCAAAGCATCAATAATGGGATATGCTAAAGAAAAATACTTTATTGTACCTTCCGATTCATTTTTCCTGAATGGGAAGGTAACAGCTTTGACTTCATTACCTTCATCATCGTATTGTGTATGCGTACTGACAATAGTATTATCTATTTTTTCAATATTTTCAATACCTAAATCAGCATAACGGGAAAACTCCACAATTCGCTGTTTCATTCTGATGTCATCCAGTTGGATGGTGGCGGTATTCCATATCTTCTCATCATTAGAACCTGAAATAATAGTGGTATCGTTCAACCATTTCATGATCTCCACTGCCGTCGGATCATTGAATTGTGCCGCAACAGAAAGTAATAGTGCATTTGCTCTCACCATTCGTTTACCTGCAAGCTCTTTACCAACGGCAAACTTGGTATGAATATCAAAACTGTCTTTTTCCCGGTAGAATAATTCCACCTCCTTAGCCCTTTTCTTATTAGCTTTTTGATAGAGCCATTCCGAATGTACCGATGAATTGTCAGCTTCAAAACCATAACGATATTGATTATCCTCATCACAGAATATGGCTTCAAAATAACTTGGTTCACCTGCTGTAAGCGAATTTAACCGGAAACTTTCTATATTGACACGTTCCCCTGCCTGAATATCCTTCGATGAATTTATCACATACCACTTGAAAAACTCAAATGCTTTAATGAAATTGGATTTACCGGATGCATTGGCACCGTAAACAACCGCACTCTTCATTAACAATAATCCGGCAGTCCCTACACTAAAGATTATATCTTCAGCCGGAACCTGTATTTCTTTCAAAGCCGATGCCGCTAATGACAATGTAGACTGTTCTTTGAAAGATAGAAAATTTCCTATTGTAAATTGAATAATCATACTTTAATTGCTTCATTCGAGATTTTATCACAAATATAGCTTTTATTTTTCATATAAGGATAACTATCAAGTGAATTATATTATTTTATGTCTAATAACATGCAACAGTTCCTCGCAATGCGTCTCTACGCCAGCCATGATATCTGGGATACCACGGGTGCCGGTAACTACTAGTTTCATCAGAATTTTAGATTATTATTAACAAAGACTACAATCCAAATAAAAGTTTTGTAATCCGGTGTTTTTTCAAAACAAACCGATACAACAACATCGGAATAATCACACCAGAAAATATCACCAATATAGCCGAAGGAATGAAGACATACCACACATTGCTGTCAATCAGCAATTTCCTCAGTACTGCCTTCACTAATCCCTCAAAAGTAGTATGAAAAAGATAAATGATATAACTTGACTGCGCTATCCACATTAAAAGATGTCTTTTATGGACATCAGTCCAATCATTACAAACAAGTTTCGCTACCTCCATCACGAACCAAATTCCAATGAAAGGCAACATAGCATTTAGCAAAAACATTCCACCTGTTCCTACTCCATTCGTAAAATACAAGAATTCTCCCAATATAAATACTGCCACTGCACATGCTACCTTAATCCAGCTGAACTCTTTCAGAAAACGGTGCAGACTATCATTTTCAAACACGAACACACCAAACATGAAATACATCAGCATACCTGAGAACTGTTCAAGACAAAAGACTCGAGGCAATCCAAACGGAATGAAATGTAAGACAATGCCTAAGACAAACAACTCTACATGTTTCTGCTTTCCTCTGAATAGCGGCACCAGCACAAACATCCACCACAACGCCCAGATAAACCACAGGAAATAGCCTGCCACGGGCATATAAAACATCTCTACGAAAGAAAATATTGTCACGGGATTGTCTACACTCATACTGCCTTGTGTTAAAAGTTTAATGACGATAACCATAACAGAAGTCGTAAGGTAAGGAACCATCAGCCGTCTGACTTTCTTCAACAAAAAATCTCCATAAGTGATCCTCTTTTTTGTAGCGATATAAACATAGCCACTGACAAACATAAAGAGTGGCATGTGGAAAGTATAAATTACATCATGCACCAGCACATACCATGCCGGCGAATTATCTGGCACATAGTGTCCCATAACCACCAATATAATACAGATGGCTTTCGCTATGTCAAGCGCGATTATTCTATTCATGATTTCAGAATTTCTCCCTTAAATCACCTTGACAAGAGTCTTGTCCTACATCGCACCATTTCGGTTCCAGACAAATATCTTTCCCTTGCAGTGATTTCAGTTTATTGATTAACGCCCATTTCAGCGGATACTTAATATATTTGTGCATTACCGGCGAAGCCGTACCCACCATCCAGCAGTTTTTGGGACAACGGCGCACCATGGCGCGAACCTCCTGTGCCTGCTCACTCTCCCATATGGTCATAAAGTCGGGAGTTTCGTGAATATTCCCCATCGACTTTTTCCAGTATTTCTCTTCCAGCCCGTTGCAGGGAAACACATCGCCAAACGGATCAATGAAGAAGTTAGCCGAACCGGCCTCACAAGGCAACATACGGCGACCGCCTTCAATATAATTTATCAACCCCATATTGAACCAGGCACGGAACCAGCTCTTCGGATGACGCTCCTTCAGCTGCCATTCAATGAGTTGCTTGAAGTCACCACACACCTCATTTTTATTAGTGATTACATTGTCTTTTTTGTGGAAGTAGTACGAATTATGAAAAGCCGCTGTGGCGAACTCCATCCCCAAGCTCTTGCTCAGTTGATAGAGCGAAAGCATGTCTTTAGAGTTATTGTTAGACACCGTGCAGCCGAAACCGATATCCTTCAGCCCCATTTCCTTCAATGTCAGCAGTGTGCGAAGTCCCTTGTCGAAACCTCCCGCATGACCACGCAGTTCGTCGTTCTTACAACTCAATCCCTCGATAGAGATGCGGATGCCGATATTTGGAAACTTCTTTGCCAGCGCCACCACACGATCCTCAAACCATCCGCTGGTCGAAATGACAATTCGGTCGGTATGCCGGTAGCATTCCTCCACAATCTCCGCCAAATCCTCGCGGACGAAAGGTTCGCCACCCGTCAGGTTGATAAACTTCAATTTAGGCAGTGTTCTCAAATCACTCGCTTTTATCTCTTCGCTTTTGTTGGTGGGATTAAACCAGATGTTGCACATCTTGCACTTCATGGGACAACGATAAGTCAGGATGATACTTGCGTCCGTAGGAGTAGGAACAGTTTTTTGATAAGCCATAAATATTATAATATTTTTACATTTTATACACTGTGATTATTTCATTATAATACCTTTCCGCATTATAACGCTTATGTGAAGCGATAGCAATCTTAGTATTGTTGAAAGTCCGACCATACATCGCTTCAATTTTTTTCTTTAAGTCGGCCGTATTGTGACTTTCGAAAGTCATGCCCGTTTCCTCTGATATCAATTCAGGGATACCTCCAATCCGGGCACCCAGCACCGGAGTACCCAAGCACTGAGCTTCTATCACCGAAAGCGGATTGTTCTCGTACCATTCCGATGGGATGACCGAGAAACGGGCTTTGCCCACCAAGCGCTTGATTTCGCTCCACTGTTTAAAGCCTGCCAGCTCAATGTGCTTGCCTGCCATAGACTTCAACTCGTCTTCCAAAGGCCCTCCCCCAATAATCACCAGTTTATGTTGCGGCAACGCATTGGCCGCTTCAATCAGAGTCTTGGCACCTTTCTCGTGCGAAAGGCGGCCGATAAAGCAATAATAATCATCACGTTGACTGTAATCATCGGCCACACATGGGGCTACATCGATAAAATTGCACAATGTGTGCAACTTTGCAGCAGCAAATCCACCCTGCTTCATCTTGTCGCGCATAAATTGTGAAGGACAGACGAAAGCGTCCGTGCAGTTCTCCAAGCGCTCCCGGTGCCATTTCATTGCCTCACCATAAGAGAGGAAACTTGCTACTTTCGAGTTTTTCATGCATTTATATTCCAACACCTTGTGCTTGTCTGCAAAGCAGGATTCACATACCGTTTCCCCATTCCGCAAACAATCGTATCGAGGGCACAGCAATTTATAGTCGTGTAGGGTCCACACCACCTTTATACCCCTTTCGTGCGCCATCTCTGCAATGACCGGCGAAAGTTGCGAATGGATGTTGTTGAGATGTACCACATCCGGATGGAAATCATTGAGCAGCGCATTGAACTTCCGCTGTACCTCCCGCGTGCCAAACGGTCTCATCAATGCCTCAATCATGCCCGTTCCGAGTTTGAATTTCACCTCAGAAGGGAAATACTTGCTCCATTGAGTTTTCAGATTTTCAGGGTAGTCCATAGCAAACACTGCCACTTCGTGACCGTGCGCTTTGAGCAGTTGCTCCAAGTTGAGTGTATGGACACAGTCACCACCCCGGCGGTAATAGAATTTATTAGCCAGTAAGATTTTCATATATAAACATTAATTATATGACCTGCAAGATTTTCAAGGCTGCAAAGCCTGATTAAGTTATTTTGTTATACACTTCAAGAGTAAAGAATATCAACCAATTCTCACATCTGACATTCGCACAACTCCGCCAGTTTTTCCATCGATCTCTCCCGCTCTCTATGCATTATCTCATTCACTTTAGCATAGTCAATCTGCCGGTCTGCTAAAGAGAAGTCATTAAAATCTGTGACAATTCGGTCTTCCAGTCCTGTCAGTTGAAGTATACTTTGATTTCGTGCTCTGGTCTTGTTGTTAGGCAGCACTTCCAGAAATGGAGTATGGAAGTTAATGGCAAAAGCTGTTCCATGGAAACTATCGGTAAGCATGTAACGTGCATTCTTGATATACGAAAGGAATGTACCTATTTCCGGACAAAACACAAATCTGCCCCCTCGAGCTAACTGGTGAAGCGTAGGAGACACACGTACTAACGGCAGACCGACATGAGCGGCAAAACGCTTGGCATAATCGTCCAACCGGGGATTGTTATGTATTTCATAAATCAATACATACTCTTTTTTCACATCTTCTTCAATATACTCACTCCACTGACTGGAGTCAAGCAATAAAGTAGGATCCAGTACTTGTCCTCCACAGTCAATCCCCCACTCCTCTAAAAGCTTCACGGCACTGCTTTCACGTACGGTAAGCACATCATATTTTGACAGTAACCGCTTATAAGATGCAATAATAATGTCCGAAAACTCAGTGCGGCCAAAGCTGCCTGCATACGATACCTTACGTATACCTTCCTTTACAAAAGAAAGAAAATAGGCTTCATCATATCCTCCATCCAGCAACGGTCCCCATACCTGGTCACTACCCGTCATAAACACATCCGCTTGAAGCGACTCCAACTCCTCCATTGAATAGCAACGGGGAGTCAGCTTTAGATACCGCCTACGCATTTTATCGAAACGTAACGCCGCTATTTTCTCACCCGGATACCGCAAAGCCACGTATGCCATACGCTTAAACAAACTGTTTTTCCATAATGATTTTCCTTGCAGCGATGTGAGAATTCCTTGCAGTCCCACCTCATCGCGTTTCCAATAATCAATAATCTCACACTGATGTCCCAAAGATTCAATCACCCGGAGGGTTGCAATGGACTGCAACAACGAACCGTAATTATTGGGCGTATGTCTGGTAATCACTTTAATTTGCATCGTTAAAAAGAATGAAGGGTTATTTTAGTATTCTGTTTCTTAAATCGGGCAGTTTAGCAAGAGCCCGATAGCAGATAATGGGTAAGCGAGGCAGCATTTCCACCACCATGCGCAACAATCTTTGCTGCCTCCGTTCCGCACGGACTGCACGGACATAACGTTTCTTACAAGGTCTTCCCCTGTAGACTGGCTCGGTCACTTGTTTGCGCCACACATCCTTGAGCGAAAGTGCAGGCTCCACTTCGGAAAATGACCGGGGTTCCAGATTCAGGGAAACACATTGTTGAAGCAATTCATCCCCCTTCTGAGTATGAACCGTTACCAAAGTCTCTCCCAACTCATTGTGCGAGCAGATAGTCCAAGGATCCATCAGCGTGATGTCTGCTCCTGCTTCCATACCAAAAGAATCCCCACAGATGCCGCATCCAGGCACCGTCCACAATCGTTTACCGAACGGGATTTGAGCTGCCCTATTCCAGGGCAGCTCAAATCCGTCCACTCTCACGATTCCCGGCCAACCATCTCCGCGATAGCGGGGTCGGAATTTTAAATTTGGAGGAACGGACGTACCCATCATCTTAGCCAGGAAACGTGTGGAGTCCAGTGTTTTCTGTTGCTTACAAAAGATACACACCCGGACAACCTCATCGCATTTATCCTTTATGATGGAGTTCAAGGCTCTCAACTGGCAGGCCGTCCCCACTAACATCAATCGCTTGCAAGGTTGAATCCGGTCAATTTCCGTGCAAGCCATCACGGAGTGATACACGGAATTTGGCATATCTCCGAATGAAGGAATATGCTCACGGGTATAAAACTCACCTTGGGCAAAAGGGAAAGAATCTGTACACTTCAACGAATAAGCCCCGTCTACCATGCCATTCTTTAAGGAATCGATGATCAATGTTTTACATACACCACCCGAAGAAGATTCCCTACGGATACGGTTGTCCGCATGATATCCCAAGTAGTATTTCTTTTGTGCAAAGCCATCAAAATATCCTTCGTAACCATACTCTTTGTTAGCCGGACAACTTCTCACACATTTGCCGCAAGCGATACAAAGCGCAGCATTTATCTTTATATCGTGCAACCCGTCATGCCGCAAAGATAATGAAATGGCATTTTCAGGACACACCGCATAACAAATGCCGCACTGCTGGCACCGGTCAAATGTGTAAGACAGTTTTTTTTGATTTAGTTTTAACATGGCAAAGAAGAATATATAGACCTATTTTCTTGAAAGCAAATAGCCGGCAGGCATAAACGCCAGCACAAAGCATTTGCCGATAAACGAATGCACGTCAGTGATGAGTGTACGATAGAAACACTCCATGGTAGCTTCACATTGATAAGCGGGAGTGAAAATCGTCATCCAATGCACATCGGCAGAAAATGCTTTTTCACTCATGCACGTCCATACAGATTGTTTGTTTTGACTCTTCATTGTAACTTTTATTTTATCAATTTTAAATTATCTTTCTGGTCATTCTCTCCTCACATTATTTATCTGCGTACGAATATTACCCGTGGACGTCCCCGACTTGAACGTCAGGAACTGCTGGAGCGCCTCTATGAAATCCTTGCTTACCATACGTTCGGCAGTAAGGATGGTATGCTTATGCATATCATTCACCACAAGGTTCGCCAAGTCCGATGCGCTGCGGCAATCAGCTATGCGGCGGATGATATCATTCAGTTCCCAGTCATCAGAGTAGTAAATGCACAACGTGCCACGGGCAATACGCACTGCCTCATCCTCCTCTTTCTCTTCCATACCATTGTTCTGTGTTCTCACATGGGCGAACTCAGCACCATAAAAATTTTGCACTACCTCTGTAGCGTTGGGCAGTATTTGATTGTTACCGCCATGAATGTTGATAACAACACTTGCCCTCGCAGTATTTTGAGATTCTTTAGTCTCGTTTTTCATTATCGTTTTATCTTGATTTCTAATTATTCCCGATTATTTTAAATCATAGAGTGATTATTTTAAATCGCTATTGTCCTCCTGAAAATTTACTCTGTACTTTGCAGACACAAAATTCTACGCTACACATTATGAATAAAGATTTTTTTAAATCAAGCAACCCATCGCGCTTCCACTCCCTGCGCGACACCCGGCCTGAACCCACCACTTGGCAGGTTCTTTTCAAGGAGATAACCAACAGCACCCACACCGTCGCCACCCGTCATTACCGCGCCCATCTGGCCACGCTGTCCGACATCGAGGCGACAGGCGACGCGCAGCAGCTGGAGCAATGGAAGCTCACCAAAAGCAACCTGAAGAACGCACAGCCGGCATTCATCCCCTCCGTCCTGCTGGAGGGAGGGAGAACCTACGCCCATATCAAGGAATTTACGGGATTTATCATGGTGGACATAGACGGCATCCCACCCGAGCGATTCGCCGCCATCCTGACTTTGGTAAAGGAGGATATTCATTCCTTTTTGGTGTACATCACCATCTCGGGATGCGGCATCCGGGTCATCAGCCACGTGGAGGGCGGAGTGACCAAGGCCAACTACCGCATGGTATGGGAGTGGGTGAACGACCATTACGCTCGCCTGTGCGGAGTGGAGATTGACGGACAATGCAAGAACGCCACGCGTATGTCGGTCCTCTGCCACGACCCCGAAGCCCTGCTCCGCCCCGAAGCCTCCTCCTTCCACACCAGCGGAATGAAGCCCCGCGAGAAGCCGAAGCGCGGCACTGCCGTGACCGTGACGGCGGAACGTGCCTACAAGATTATCCGTGCACATCTGGAAGAGGAAGGAATAGCATACGCACCGGGCAGCTACAACGACTACGTAAGCCGTTGTTTCTATCATACCAACCGCTACGGTGTTCCGCAGGCGGACGCCGAGGCATGGGCCCTCCGGACTTTTCCCGATTATCCGCGCGAGCAGCTGCTGCCCATCATAAAGAGTTGTTACTCGCTCACGATGGAGTTCAACACCGTCCCCCTGCCCCGTTCCGTCCGAAAAAAGGAGAAAGAGAATGATTCCTCTCATAAGAAGGCCACCGTGGAGGAGATGGAGGAGTTTATCAACGGCTATATGAAGTTCCGGATGAACACGCTTACCCACCAGATTGAGACACAACTGATTGCTGATGCGTACACCGACCATCCCGAAGCTTCCGCCTGCCACTGGCAGCGGCTCACCGACCACATCGAGAACTCCCTGTGGTGCGCCATGCAACACCATGGCATGGCGGTCAACCTGAACGAGCTGCATACGCTGCTCGGCAGTGATTTCGTCAAGGAATATCATCCGTTGAAAGAGTATCTGGACGGTCTGCCGCCCTGGGACGGAGAGACCGACTACATCGGCCAGCTGGCCGCCATGGTGCATGTCAAGGAAAGTCCGCACAGTCCGTTGCAGCAGGACAAAAGCCGGGAACGGAACGACCTCTCCGAAACTCCCGTCCGCTTTGCCGACATCCTGAAACGGTGGATGGTGTCCATGATTGCCGCCGCCCTGAACGAGACCGTGGTGAACCAGGTGATCCTCACCCTGATAGGGCGGCAGGGCAGTTACAAGACCTCGTTCATGCAGCATATCCTGCCGCCCGTATTGTCCGAATATTACACCACAAAGAGCAACTCTAGCCGCATGACCAAGGACGACCTGTTCACCATGACCGAGAACCTGGTGATCAATCTGGAGGAGATCGACACCATGCCCCCCTCGGAGCTGAACCAGCTGAAGGCGATGGTGACGCAACGCTACGTGGACGAGCGCCGAGCCTACGGACGCAACAAGGTGCACCTGCCCCATGTAGCCTCGTTCGTAGCCACCGGGAACAACCTCCAGTTCCTCACCGATGACACGGGGAACCGGCGATGGCTGCCCTTCGAGGTGGAAGACATAGACAGCCCATGGGAGGCGGACATCCCCTACGAGGGCATCTACAGCCAGACGTACGCGCTCTACCAGGATGTAAATTTCCGTTACTGGTTTACCGATAAAGAGATCCAGCAGCTGCGCGGCCATGTGCAGCAGTTTGAGGTGCCCCGTCCGGAGTACGAACTGATCCTGACCTACTACCGCAAGCCCGTGGGGCTGGAACGGGGAGTCTATACCACCAGCAGCCAGATCATCGGTCGTTTCGGCAACACCTCGCTGCGGCTGAGTCTCCAGAAGGTGGGCCGTGCCATGCGCGAGCTGGGCTTCCGGCAGGTAAAGGCCTCCAACGCAAACTATTGGGTGGTGGTGGAGCGCACTACCGAGGAGGTGCAGCACTTGCTGCCGGCCGAGGCGGAACAGCAGCTGTTGCCGGCCGGAGAGGAACAGGCGGATCCCCCCGGCGGAAAGCCTTCCGAGGAGAATACCGGACTCCCCTTCTGACACCCTTGGTGGAGGATATGGAGGATATTTTTCAAACTTTCCATTATATGAAAACAAGAAGAATATTCCTTTAAAGAAAAGAATAATCATATTATTATTTATATAAGTTATATAATAACCCTCCATATCCTCCACTGAAATTGATATTCAAGCATTTACAAAAAACAATTCAAGAGCCATGAACAAACAAGAACTCGCCCTGCAATATTTTCCCGATGCCACTTCCGCCACCGCCGTGCGCCACCTCACACGATGGATAGCCCGTTGCCAACCCCTGGTCGAAGCCCTCACCGGAACCGGCTACCAAAGCCGGAACCGAACCTTCACCTGGAAGCAGGTGACCCTGATCCGCCAGTATCTGGGCGAACCATCCGCCGCATCCTGCCCCATTCCGAAAGAAATTTTTCCGTAGACGGACATAAACGGACATAGACGGACACTGCGATTTTGAGGGGTGATACCTTTGCACACGTCAAGGAGATGCAGCGGACAGACTAGGCCTGTTCAGCGAACAAGCTAAGCCTGTTCAACGGACAAGCCAAGTCTGTTCAGCGCATTCTCCAAGACCTTCCGGCCCGGTGGATATTCCGGACAGTCCGCTACAGCCGCGCAGCGATTGAGTGTTTAACCATTAAAAACAAACCGATTATGTCAATCAATTACAGTATTGCCATGCTTGGCAACCCTATCGACGAGGATGCGCCAAAAAAGGCCTACGCCAAGTCACAGTACACCAACATCCTGACGCTGGACAAGTTTGCCCAGCACATCGCCAGCCACAGATCCAAGTACAACCGCGCAGACATCTATGCCGTGCTGATGCAGACCGTGGACTGCATGCGTGAAATGCTGCTCGAAGGAAAACGCATCGAAATGGGCGACTTGGGCGTGTTCAGCGTCAGCATCCAGAGCCAGGGAGCGGAAAGTCTGGAAGCCTTCAACCCCGCCATCCACATCGAACAGCTCAACGTGAACTGGTCACCGGGCGACCGCTTCCGCAACCTTCTGGACAATGCCGTGTTCAACCTCGTCCCCTCGCGCCGTGCAGCCAAGATCCTGTTGAAGAGCATCAAGGCAGGCGAAACCACCGTGGACCTGACGGGAGGAGAAGGAGGAGGAAACGAAGCCGACCAGCCCACCGAAGGACAGGTGTGACACGCACGGCCGGGACGGACGGCATGTCCGTCCCGGTAATTTCCCAAACTCTTATGGAGAACTAAAATTTAAAGAATAATGAGCGAAAATAATAAAATCACATGGCAGAAGGTTCTTCAGGCCATTATCCAGGCAGCAATCGCCGCCCTCACCGCACTGGGCATCACCAGCTGCACAACCTTTCCTCTTGGCCTATGATAGAGGAATCCTTTCCCCTGCTCACCGCCGATGAGGAAGTGGCGAGCGAACGAGAACTGCTGAAAAGCGTCGAGGACGGGCCCTACATGCAGGAGGTGGAATATATCATCATCCACTGCTCCGCCACCCGCGAGAACCGGGACTTCACCGTAGAGGACCTGCTACGCTGTCACCGTCAGCGCAAGTTCCGCACCATCGGGTATCATTTCTACATCCGCCGCTCGGGCATCGTCACCCAGCACCGCAAGCTGAAGGAAGTAGGCGCGCACTGCCGCCCCTGGAACCGTTGCTCCATCGGCATTTGCTACGAGGGCGGTCTGGATGCGGAAGGGCATCCGGCCGACACGCGCACACAGGAGCAATGTGAACAGCTGCTGTTGTTGCTGATGAAGCTCAGGAAACTCTTTCCGGACGCGAAGATCCGAGGACACCGGGACATGCCGGGAAGTATTCCGAAGACGTGCCCGTGTTTTGATACGGAAAGTGAATACGGATTTTTGGAAAAGTAAATTTATTTTTATTGAAAGGCTAAGGCGGACAAGTAGCGTTCCGTCTTAGCCTTTTGTTCTAATTTCTTGCTTGTTTTTCATTCTTGCTTTTCATTCCTCCACCACCCACTTTTCAATGTTGTGGGTTTCCGCTAGTTCGGCAACAGGCTTTGCATCAGCCCCACCCTTATTTCACGGTTCGGGATATCCAGCGTATAAAGCTCCGTCAGCTTGTCATAGTCCTTTATCGTGATATAGCCGCTCTGATAGAGCAGAGGCACAATAGTTGTCATCCGCTCGGTAGGGGCATCAAAACTGGCAGCCATGGCCTGCATACTGTGCCCCACTTCAGAGGGAAGGACGTGGAACTTGCGCAGCATCTCTATCAGATAGGTGGGCGCGCCGCTGCCAATCCAATAGTTGTCTATCTTCCTTCTTTCCAAGGCATTCAGCAGGCTGAACGGGTTATAAATATCGGGCGAAGGCCAGGTGAAATGATAACCGTCATATTTCTCTTTCAATTTCAGCAGGATATCTTCTTTGCTCATCTCCTGTGATATGGCCAGGTGTTCTATATGTCCGGCCATCTGTTCCAGCATTTCCTCCTGAGTAATGCCACAAATGGCAGCGTATGGTTTCAACATACTGACATTCGAGATATTGTTCAAAGTGCCGGATATGCTGAGCTGCGCGAACTTGGTGACGCCGGTCAGGAACACAAAGCGCAGATAAGGGTCACACCCCTTCAGCGGACTGTAAAAATTATGCATCACATTACGAAGTGCGGGGAGGTTCTCTTCCTCGTGCATCACATCCAGCAAGGGCGCGTCATACTCGTCAATGAGGACTACCACCTGGCGGCCCGTCTGTTCACAGGCACGCTTTATCAGATCCGCCAACTGGATGTTAACCTCCGCATCATTGTTTTTCGTCAGGCCATATTTTTCATTATATCCCCGCAACTGCCAGACCAGATACTCATTCAGTTTCTCCTTGTCCACATGCTTGGCCCGGCTCATGTCAAAATGCAGCACCGGATATTCCGTCCATTCGTTTTCCAGCTTTTCTATGGCAAGCCCTTTGAAGAGTTCTTTCTTCCCGGAAAAATAGCTATGCAGCGTGGAAACCAGCAACGATTTACCGAACCGCCGGGGGCGGCTCAGGAAATAATAATTGGAAGCACCGTGTGCCATACGGTAAATATATTCCGTCTTATCTATATAAAGGTAGTTCCCCTCTATGACTTTCTCAAAAGTCTGTACCCCTATCGGGCATCTCTTCAACTGCTGCTGTTCCATGATTCATCGTTTTTTTGATTGTACTACAAAGGAACAAAATTGTTTCCGATAATCCTAGCAGGGGAACTTATTTTATCCTTAAAACACCCTCTATCGAACAGGAGAAAGCTTCTCATATTCTCTCAAGTAGGACTGTGCAGTGACACTCACATCATACGTATTCCTCACATAGTCCTTCGCTTCATCGGCCTTCGTCATCGCTTTGCCATAATGTTCCTTGATAAAGACTATCTGACGCTGCAAGTCATCGGCATCTCCATTGGCAAAAACCCAGCCATAGCGGCTGCCTTGTGTCACCTCGGCAGGACCTTGCCCCTCGCTTACCAATACAGGTACGCCTGCCGCCATAGCCTCCGCGACTGTCAGACCGAAACCTTCCCAACGGGATGGCTGCACAAAGAGGTCGTAGTCAGCCAGATGCGTTGCCACGTAGTCCTGCGTCTGCTTGCCCAGAAAACGTACATACGTTTCAGCATGCAATTCGGCAGTGAGCTGCTTTAGATATTCCATGCTGGAGCCGATACCGATAAAGTCCACCGTAACCGCCCCTTGCAACGCAGCCACCGCACGGATGAGCAGGTCCTGCCCCTTCTTGTCATGTTCCAGGCGGCTCACCATGACGATGCGCAGCCGGCCATTGGGCATGGTCTCAGGGCGTGAGACAAAACGGGAGGTCACGATACCGTTATGTACCACTGTGCTCTCCACACCGTAATTATCATACAAAGCCTTCTGCACAGAGTGACTGATGGCGAATACTTGCGGCACTTCGTCAATGTTCACCACATTGCTCGATTTGGCGAGTGCCATGTGGGCGAAGGGCACAAGGTTCATCAGGCGCCCACGCCTTACCGACCCTGTCGGTAAGGCGTGTAGCGTGGAACACGCTACACGACTTTGCTTTTTGCACAGCAACCGGATAAATTCGCTACGGTGCAGGTGAATCACATCAGGAGATAACCGGTCTAGAGCACGGTTCAACTGATATATGAAACTCAGTGAATGCGAGTGCAGCTTGCGGTTGAGACAAACGAGTCTGACACGCGATGAGAGTGTGTCTACAAGCGACTTTTCCAGCCAGTCATTATTAATAATAATGATGCTCACCTCCGCTCCTGCCTCCGCCTGCTCGTTGGCAATGTTTACAAGCATGGTCTCGATGCCTCCGAAGCCGAGGCTCCAGAAGATATGGGTTACTTTCATAATACTCAATCTTTTTAGGCTACAATTAAAATAATCTGGCATTTAAGTGCTAATTTAGGAGAGTCATCTCTTCTTACACCCGAAGTTTCTTTTTTAAAATTTGATATTTAAAAACAAGATAGAATTGTAACACTTTCCTATAAAAACTTCCAGCATGCATAACGTGAATTATCCTAAGGATTCGTTCTTTCATGCATTGTGCTTTTCCCATGCTATCAATCAACTTTTGAGCTTCCGCATATCGTTCAAGCAATTCACAATTATCTAAATATGCAATTCTTAAAGAATATAATCGAGATAACACCCCATATTTCTTAAAATCATCTTCAAAATTTGACAGCATTAAATCGCAAGAAAGAATCGTACGTTCAATAACCTGAATATTGGTACGGATAAAATCACGAGATACCGAATCAGCACGATTACGCTCGCGTACAGTAACCACTTTGTTAGTAAATAACATTTTTTGAGCGTCTCGGAAAAACATCAAAAAGAAGACTCCCTCGTAAATTCTCACACGATTATCAAAAGGGTGAGCACGTAAAATTTCAGTATTACATACATGAATAAAATCTCCCCCTACATCCCCTTTTAAAAAATCAGTATATTGAAGTTCTAATTGAACCCTTCCATTTAATAAAGGGTTTTGCTTATAATATGCCTGCATATCATCAGGAGTAAACATATAATGCTTGTATCCGGAATTAACCTCCATTGTTTCATTAATGATAGCTAAAGCATCATTTTTAAAATAGTCATCACTGTCTAGAAAAATACACCAGTCGGATTTAGCTATGGAGATAGCCGCATTGCGTGCCGCATTGGTTCCTTGGTTGTGCAGGAATTTGACAAAATTAATATGCGTATATTTTGCAGCATACTTTTTTATAATATCTACCGTATGGTCAGAAGAACCATCATCCACGATTATGTGCTCTAATTGGGAAATATTGTTTAAATTATTAATTACGCTCTGAATGCAACGTTCTACACAATCTGCACGATTAAAAACCGGGGTTACAATAGAATATCCTATTTTTTTCATCCTTGGTTTGATTAGTTTTTTATTAAGAAAAGAAAGGTTATAATTTATCAATCTTCGTCATTGTCTCCACTCCATTTCTTGAGAAAATCAGATGATTGGGATATATCTGAAAAACATCAATTTTTTCTGGAATAGGATAACGCATAGTGTAACCATTGAGATAATATTGGTTTAATTTCTCTGTCGACAAGCCCAATGTTTCATTATCACTGACTGTCTGTACCATATTGATAGGGAAGCTGAGAAGTACTGCATGACGCTGCCCCCGGCCATTATCCAGTAGTCCACTGCGTCGCGCATCTCCTTCTACAGGACCTTCTAATGAATTAGGATTTACAAAAAGATTTCTCTTATACAATTTCAAAACTGTAGTTTTGGCATATATATGTGCATCCACTGAAAAACGGTATCCCCAATTAGTACTGACCTTTTCTTTTGAGAAGTTCCATTCAAGATATTCACCATTATCGGAATAGTGTGCCTCTTCATCATTCATACCTATCCCGACACGAAGAGAATATTGATTTTGTAAGGGGTTCGACAATATCCAATCGAAAACTTTCTGATTGAGGTTTACATCATCTACATACATGGCATCGTCAGTCATGAACATAATATGACTGGCATCAGACTTCTCCATCAAATCAATCACAAGTGAACGGAAATTAGAACGGGGATACCTCAAATAAGAATATTGCATCCAGCGTTTTAAGTTATGGGGATACAAAAGTTCTAATAACGAGACTCTATGGGTCGTTTCTTGCTCCTTATGGAAATGAATAAAAGAATAACGGCTCAATTTCCGAATGAGTCTGTCATATCCTTTCTGAAAATCATTCGATGAAGAGTTATAAACCACATCCAATTGGTAATCCGGCGATTTCCAATGTTCGAGCATCGTATGCAGCAGCGTATCAAGCTGTAAAGCGCGATTGAAAGAAAAAACGATTACTTGTAACATCTTAAATTTTCAATATCTATAAATGAAGGGTGAGCAATCATAGTCACATAGCGTGGAGAAAATGCGTCAATACTGAGCAAAAGTATAAATACCGGCAGTATGGACGTAGAGAGTGAATTATTTACGGATGCAAGCAGAACAAAGGTCCCTATAGTAAATAGGGTCTCGAAGCTGTTATAGTCCGAATATCTATTCTTTAAGAAAATTCCATAAAGCAAAACAAAAGGAATCAAAAATGCGAATCCGAACTTGAATAGCCAGTCAAGCCAGAAGTTCTCGGTAGCAATAAGATTTGCTGTAAACATCATCTCATCATATGTGCTCATATCTACACCTAGCATAAAATCAGTTAACCTATAATAATCGAATATAGACCATATATCTACACGAACTTGGGCGCTCGTGTCATCAAACAATCCATTTTCCATCAAGCGTCCTCCAATCAGGCCTGTTTGTAATAGATATGCCGCAGTTATTGCAAATATTGCACCAATTCCCATAAACAGTCTTTTTTGTTTGACGGTAATTTTTTTGTCATATAGGCATATATAGAGAAAATAGGAGATAAATAACAATGCGTTTCCAACAATAGCGGCACGAGTGTTAAAACACAATATGGCAAAGTAGCCTAAAGACCAAAGCCCCAACTTAATTGTAATCTTATAGGGAGAAATTAAAAAAAAAGACATCAATGTGGATGTAATCAGTGCGTTGAGCAAAGGATGAGAGAGAAGTGCAGTACTTCTGAACTCAGAAATGCCTTCGGTTGTAAAATTTGCTACATCCTCGGCATATCCCCATCCAAAAACAAGACTCCCTGACATACGTTCAAAAATGGCCAGCAATGAATTTACAATAAATAGCAGAATAATGATTTTATAAATCCAACGCCATAACAACATGCGTTGAGTTGTGTACCTTATAGATGGAATGGCTGCATAAAGAAGCATGGGGCCAATGACGTTCATTACAGCCACACGTGTGCCCTCCCCACGGTCTGTATAAAGCTTAAAGACAGAATAAAGTGTAACGAACCCCACAAGATATATAAAAGGAGCAGATGTTAATTTACTGTTATTCTTTAGAATTAGTATAACTGATACAATCAACAAAGTTGCATACAGCATTTTTTGGTCAAGACTAATTAGTCGCAAGACGTTGCAACTGAGAAAGAGCATAATGAATATTAAAACTTTATATATATTTACGCGGCTCATCAATCATACGTTTGGTTTGATAATATAATAATTTATGATACGTCTCATTAGTTTTTTGGCCGACTTCTCAAATTCCTTATCCATCGCTACGGCAGCTCAAAATCTATGCTATTAACCATATATTCTTGTTTGTATTTCATTATGATTTTATTCAATTTTATTCATCCATTCCGGAAATGTAACTGATGCGTAGCGATGGCTGTATTGTTTACATAGTTCTGCATAATCTTCTAATTTATCATAGAGCAAATCGTGTTCCAGCCAAGGACGTTCTATTTTTCTGTCAACATAATGTCCATAGAGTTGAAACTCAGATATTCCTGAACCTTCCCTACGGTCGTAACTATCAATAATAACCTGAGTCCATGTTTTTCCCTCTTCTTTTTCTTCCAATACTCGGTGCAATTCCTTCAACTTAGTTTTATTGAAGCACATTTTGTGTGCTACATAGCTTAGAAAAGCGAAATGCTTTTGTCCTGTCAGCTTTTCTACGCTGTCAGTATAGGGCTTATGATACTCAGAACTCTTATAGAAAACGGGCAATCCCTTAGTAGTGAGGAATACATGCGGGCGTATCAGTATGTGGTCAGCATCAATACATAAATAATTTTCGCAAGTGCCTATCTTTCCTGACAATTTGATGAACTGCTGGAAAAGCCATCCGCTACGGTCACGTTTATCATTCCCGACCATAAGTTTCATATCTTTTGGTGAAAAATCGAAAAGAGATGCCTCATCCACATAAACCAATTCTCGGTCTTTACAGAACTCAATTATCCGTTCGTCCCGTGGCGATACAATATAGATATCCTTCACTTGATTAACCACGCAACGACGAACACCTTCCAAGCATAAGGGGAGTATCTTCAAATCCTTTTGCAGGATGGGAATAACCACATCTATCGGTTCTGACGAAGGTTTCAAGGGACGAAAGGGGATAAGTATGTATAAGTGGTATACTATCTTTCTACTTAGTTTTTGTATGATCATAATTTTATTATATAAGCATACTTTCTTACAAGGCACACTTGCATATATCCTCGCAGCGCATGCTTTTTATTTAGCTATATATTTTTTATAAGATTTGCTTACAAACGAAAGCAGAAGGCTTTTTTCTGCCTTGGATGTTCCTATTGTAAAGAAGGAAATTCCAAAGAGTAGTACGCTTACCATACCTGACACTAGAAAACGTATCAACTTCTCATCAAAACGTAAACTAATACAATACGAAGGTATAAAGGAAAATAAAAACACCAACAAGCAAGGAAACAAGACAGAATCCCTATATTGAAGGAACGAAAGCCCACATTTCTCCTTCAGTACCATCAGTGCCAATATCCGATAGGCAACGACATTCAACATAATTACCGAGATATACATACTATAAACTGGCAGGCCATAATGAAACATCAGATAAGTCGACAGAATGGAAAGCCCATAAATCGTGGTAGTACCAATAGAAAAACTCTTGATGTTACCTTGTGCAAAAATAGCGGGATTCAGAGCTGCACCAAGCTGGCTTATTAAAGAGGTTATGAGTTGCAAACGGCAAAACTCTACTGCCCCAGTTGGGACCTCTCCCAGCCACACTTCCTGAATAAACTCCATATTAATAAAAGCAGGTACTACAAAGAATGAAAAAAGATAGAAAGAGAATTTTGATCCCGTGAGGCTTACCCGAAGCATGCCTTCAGTATTCCCTTCACCACCTTTTTTCATTATTATCGGATTGAGAGCCTTCAGCATATTATTAGAAAATGTATTTAACATAGTGTCTATCTGCTGTGCTATGCCCAAAGCTGTGTTCAACAATACACCAAAAAACATATTCACAACAATACCTAATCCATAATTAGTGAATGTAATAGCACTGGTACTCAGCAGATTCCAACCAATATAGGAAATCAACTGCTTGAACATATCCCCATCACGACACAAACATATATCAATAACACATTCCTCATATTTCGAATGGCAATAAGCTATCATGCTTCCCGTATATACTAAAGCAATTGATGACATCAAAATCCCATAAAGAACCAGTTTGTCAGCCACAGTCCATGCTACAGCCAGTGCCACACCAAATTTTAGGAAAGACTCCACCACCCCAAACACACTATAAAATAACATATTCTCATTAGCATTGATAGCTGCATCATAAGGGGCAGAAATGATTGTAAAAAATGTATTGACTATCAACGCTCCATACACAATGATGGCAGCATTCACTCGATCTTCTGGAATATTTAAAAGCCCGTTGAAATAAAAATGTCCCATTACCAATAAGAATAACGAAACCACACAAGCAATACAGCAATGCAGCATTATTCCCACGTTAAATACTATTTTTTCCTTCTCCTTATTCCCTCCTCCCTTTGCATAAGACAAAAACCGTTGTATAGCGGTAGCCAAAGCAAAATTGAGAAACGAAAGCATGGCAATAGCTCCTCCAACGATATTGAAAACACCGAAGTCTGTGGCACCCAACGATGCAAGTACAAGACGGGTGGTATACAATGATAGAAACATTGTAATACCCATCTTGCCATAAAGAAAAAGAGAATTCCTAATTACTCTGTCTGATGCTGCCATACAATGAAGCTATTGTTTTTTTCCATATAAAAATAATCCCAGATATCTATTCTGTTTCAAGACTTCGGAAACACCTATAGATATCATAACTACCAAGAATGATATCACAGTAGCCGTTATAAGCAGCCAAACAGGCTGCAAAAAGTGATTGTTAATCATCAGACCATCTGCCAAAATATGAATGAATAGCCCGTGTGTTACATAGATCTGAAGTGTACGCTGTCCTATGAACACAAGTCTTTTGGTAAAAAAACTATCTAAAAAATGCCTGCTTACAATTTTTGACAAGTTCAATAAGCACACGGAAGCCGCCAAAGAAATGGACAGTTGTAAATTTACAGAACTTACACCAAATGTAAAAGCAGGAACTAACCAGACGAATGCAACTAATCCAATAACGAAAGTCAATGGATGATATAAAAAGCATTGGAAGTATTTATTCATAAGATAACCAGCCATAAAGCTTAATACATATCTAATCGAAAAGTAACTTTTCACTCCTTCCCAATTGGCATGCAAACAATGATTATCAATTAATATCGTAGTTATCTTAGATAATAACGCCAAAGTTATTAGAATCAGTATTAATGCAATACCGTCAGAGAAAAGAGAGGATAATTTTTCCTGCAACTTATTGGATATCTTTACATACAAGAAGAAATAACACTGGATAAAAAAAAGAATAATCAGAAACCACACGCCAAGCCCGGGTAATAACAATACATCCACACCCCACGAAATAAGTTCCGTTCCTCTTAAATCTTTCAATATCCAAGGATTTATTATAAAGCTCCAAAATGCATAAGGTAATAACAATTGCACTGCTTTCTTGCAGATAAAAGAGTGAAAGTCTTTGATTTTATCCCGGTTGAACGCAGCCACATAGCCACTCAACAGCATAAATAGCGGCATATGAAAACTATATATCCAGTTAAAACATACCCCGTGCGAACCATCCGGCGCTGTGTTATATTGTAACAAATGACCGATTACTACAAATAGAATCGCCATCCCCTTAACAATATCAATGGTAACATCCCTTTGATTCATTTTCTTTCTCGACTGTTTATTTGAAGAAATTTAAGATAGCTTGTGCGTTTAAATGTTATCCCCTCCTTTTTGCAGCTTGCCGGTACTCCCTCCAACAACGAATCGGGTCTATACTTCCCAGCTTTCACTACTGAACCCGCTGCCACTATACAGCCATTGGGTATTTCGCTCCCTTTCAAAACAACACTGCGGGTACATAGCCATACATTATCTCCTATACTCACGCTTTTTTGAATAGGATATGTGATTCCACGCTGAATGTTATAGATCGGATGAAAATCTGTATCCATCACCAAGGTATTCCAACTAGCGGCGATATCATGACCAAATGTAATATGTTCTGCACAAATAACCGTCATTTCGGCTGTCGCCACCACATTATCCCCAAGTTCCAGTATACCATCTTTCAGAACAAACACTTTGCTTCCTGCACCAAAGTAGGCATGCCCGTGAAGTAAAATGGTACCTTCCACCGACAATGTCCCATAACTGGATTTATGATCATATGGAAAATCAGATTTCCGCGCAATGTATAGCAAACATTTATTCTCCCCTATTAATAATATCCTTCCTGTGAGAGCACCTAATTTTGTGCTATAGTGAATGCGAACAGGAACTTTAAAGCCCAATCTAAACCCACATAGCCTTATAGATACATATAGGCTTTTAGGAAAACTTAGGATTCTAGCAAAAAGCGAAGAGAAGAAATTCATGTTCTGGATTTATTCTAGCTAGATATTCATACACAACGAAGGTAAGCGTCAGACTGGACACTTCTAAAGAAGTAACTTGCGAAATTCCAAACAGGATGGCAACTGTGGCTCTCGTCTTCATCATTGTCGTAAAAGACGAAAATTACATTTTCCTCCTGATTGACAATGACATATACATACTTTTCTAATCTATCAACCTTGATAAATCATAATAAAGCAGAATCGTCTCTTTCGTCTCATCCATTGCCGACTGTTTATCCAAATACAGAAAATCATTCTTGAGATAAAAAGAAGCTGCCGGACGAAGAGCATCCACAGTAATAAATGAACAACCTGTACGATTATTGGTAATAAACATGTCTTTTACAAAATTCAGGATATCACTGCCTATCCGGCTATGTTGATATTTTAAGGAAACTCCCAAACGCCCGATTTTCACAGCCGGATAATCGCTACGATGTTTGCTATGAGGAAACAAAGCCTTTATTTTCCGCCAAGTAGACTTATCACTATCAGGAATAGCTATTTTGTCATTTGAAACGGAAAAATAGGCCAGAATCTCTATATCATTTTCTAAAACGTAAGTAACAGAAAGAAGGCGCTTTTGGTAATCTTTTGAATCTTGTAACAAGAAAGCATTCAGATCATCGTTTCCGCAGTCAAACGGTTTAAATTCATAATCTTCTGACAAACGGATTACCCGAATATCTTTATTCATACGAGTACTAGAAATTAAAGGTCAGCAACGCCTTTATGCGCATAGCCCCCTCTTTCACCTTAGCTTTTTCTGCTGGGGTGGCCTTCTTTTTTTTGCTGATTTCTGTAATGAAATCAATTGCAGCCTGCCCTTTCAGGGGAGGAGTAGGAGTTATCGGTTTTGCCATAAGTATGAGTTATTTTTGCAAAGATCATGATTTTTCATCATATATCCAAGCAAATTCAAATATTGTTTTGCTCAGTAATGCTTATTTCAATAAAAGATGAGCACAAAAACAGAAACTATCTTCACTCAATCTTCTCAAACGGAAAAGCGTGAAGATAATTCACAGCCACCGTCATATTTCCAAAAGCGAACACCAGCCTTGTATTGCGATGCAGACGCATGATGCACCCCTCCTTGCCCCGAAAGACACCACCTGTGATACGAATTTTCTGCTTCTTCTGAAGATAATCCTCCAAAGGACGGTTCATCAACTCGATATTATAAGGCATGGATTCGTACAGATAAATAAATTCCTCCATCTGGCTTTGAGGGATGACCGCCGCACGGTGCGTGTTATAGTCCGTCACCAAATACTGGCGAGGAAACATAGCAGACAAAATAAGTTCCAACTGATCCAAAGGAGCGCAGACAAACAGCCAGCCGTTGCCTTCGATTTCTTTCTCGTCCGTCAAAGCATTCAATTTCCGGGCGGAACCGGTGGCAAAGGCTTCTTTCACCACCCGGGCGGAATCACGACGGGCAGTATATTCCTCCTTAGTATAGGCGCATTGCTCGAAGCGTTTCCTGTGGTCCGTCGAGGTATAGGAGAATACCTTGAAACAAAAGTATCTTTCTTCTGCTTCACCTGATGGCTTACGAAGTTTTACGGACTTCCTGCCACTAAAAACGCCAATATAGCGCTTCAATTCTTTGTTAGGCAGATACAGATAGTACCAATTGAGTTCAGGATGTTCCTTCCCTATTCCCGCCAATGGCGTGACTCCCTTATTTGACCCCTGGTCTGAGACGGAAGCGATTGAACTGCAGAGCAGTAACTTAGGCGCTTCGCTCGCTATGTTTTGATTATTATAAGAGAGTGCTTCGGTTGCAAGCTCCATAGGACTTTTTATTTCCATCAAAACATCATAATTAAATTATTCTTCTAAAAAATGAGGCTCGAATAAGCCATCAATTTTCGTTTTTTTGTTGGGGTTCTCTTAGTAAGAGAACCCCAAGTTTACTTAAATGCCTGATAGAGTGTCCTATAGTTATAACCTTTCATATTATTTTTGCAAACAATTGTCATTTATAAGCATACTTTGGAATACTTTTTTAATGCGGAATTTTCTGTATTAAGGAATTATAGCTATCTTTGCAGCAAAATGGGGTTCTCTTACTAAGAGAACTCCATTTTTTATTAAAGGCTTAAAAAGGGAAAAATCTTATTTTCAACACATTATATTATTTATACAATCAGAATCAATTTTCCTCTCACAATAATTATGGTGAACTAAAAATGCTCAAAAAGAAAGAGGCTTCCGTTTCCGGTCGCCTCTCTTTTCTTTTCGGATAAACGCTTTTATCCGTAAGTGTACTGACTTTCACAAGCAAATACTAACTATTAATCTTAAATCTATTACTATGAAAAACACATTATATTAACATTTGAATCGCGTAGATTGTTCAACAAAATGAGATTAAAAGAGTGTTAAATATATAACAAAGGGAGGTCCAATTGTTTTTTAATGCAAGAAAAACGATTAAGTCTGATAAAAGTAAAAGAAACGGAAATACAAAAGATGTATCGTGATTTCACATAATCGTGACATAAGTAAAATACAATATAGATTATACAAAAACACACTACAAAAGAGAAAGGATGCCACCAGGGCACCCTTTCTCATCGCTCATTTGTAACTATAGAGAGTTAGACTCTCCTTAAAAACGCTGTAAAATTAATAAAATAATTTTAGACGCAAAATTAGTTTTGTAGAAAAATTCAAAAGGTTTTCAAAGTTTATCAGTATTGATCTGCCATAATGAACTGGTACGATAATTTATATTGGTTTTAAATGATATTCCTTGTAAATGAATTACTAACCACGGATATCTTATATTCCATTATTCATATTTCAATGACCGAGCGGGTTTACTATAAACAACCTTTATGGTTTGTCCTGCTACAGTCAGAAAAGAAATCAACAACATCAAGACCACAGGAAGCAGAAAGAACCACACTTTCAATTCTGTTCGGAACGGATAATGAGCCAACCATGCATTCATGCTGCCCCATGCCACCGGCAACGCAATCAGAATAGCGATAATAATAGGAATAAAGAAACCTTTACCCAACTGATAAAACAGATTCCAACGAGATGCCCCCAATACTTTCCGGATGCCCATCTCCTTGGTACGGACGGCACAAGAGAACATAACCAACACCCATAAACCTAAGCAGGAGATAAAAATAGCCAATCCGGTAAAACCTCCCATCAATACGCCGAAAGCCTCATCCTGACGGTACTGCCGGTCATAGAACTGGTCGAGGAAGAAATAATCAAAACTGGAATCCGCAAAGTAATTATTCCATATTTCTCCTATCTGTGATACTAATTCCGAAGGATCACCCGGTTTCATCACAACCGAAATATAACGCTGAGGAATCCAGTCAATCTTATCTTTATGGAAAAGCATTACCCCTGTATAACCTTTATTCAACGCTTGCTGATGATAATCCTTCACTACCCCGATTACCTGCATGGGCTCTCCTAGCGTTTCAACAGCTATTTCCTCACCAATGGCATCATCATTATCCACATATCCTAACATATGGGCAGCCGTTTCGTTGATAACCAATTTATTCACATCGTCCCCATATTCCTCGGAAAAACCCCGTCCGGCTACCACCTCCAGTCCGTATGCATCTATATAATCAGGGTCACAACTCAGCATCTCGTACAACCGGTTTTGCTTCAACGCATCATGTGCCCGATGATTGGACAGGAACATGGCCACCTCTTCACCCGGTACCGCCCCGGAACAAGTTACTTTCGACGCCAATGGCAATTTCTTGATAGCTCTCCGCATAGACTCCATCTTTGTTTTCATACCCTCAGTAGGCCCGGGAAACTTGATTACCAGAATCTGGTCAGTCTTTACTCCCAAAGACTGCCGACGCATATAGCTGAGTTGTGCAAACACAATTAATGTACTACAAAGCAATATCATGGATGCCGTATATTGCACTATGACCAATATTTTACGTGTATTTTCTCCAGAACGGCTATTTTGGAATTTACCTTTCAGTAAAACAATCGGCTTCTTACGCAACAATGCGCGGGCAGGATAGTAACCGGAAATATAAATACCGACTATAAAAAGCAATAGAACCCCGCCCCCCCAATATTCCGTAAACCATACAGAGAAAGTAATAGTACGTCCTACCAACTGATTGAAGGAAGGAAGTAATAGTTCGATCAATCCTAACGCAATGATAAAAGCGATCAAATTCATTACAAATGCTTCAAATAGAAACTGACCAACAAGCTGTTTCGGGAAAGCTCCCACTACCCTGCGCACTCCTACTTCTTTGGCACGCTCCATAGAACGGGCAACTGTCAGATTTATATAATTGATCCAAGCAATAATCAAAATAGCAATAGCTCCGAAAATCAACGCGATGATGGCCGAATGGTTCCCTTTCAACTCGGCCTCATAACCTAATTGAGGATTGAGATGAATCTTCTCCAATGGCTCCAACCGCACCCCCCAAGTCTTGTTTTTCAATGCCTCTTCAGTTTTATACTTCTCGGCCAATTGAGGAAAAGCACGTTCTATCTCTTCTTTGCGCTCGGGCGAATCCAGCAATACATATGTATAGGCTTCATGTTTGTACCAATACTCCTGTACCCATTTAGGTAAGGTGGCATATGATAAAAGAAAATTATAATGTATATGCGAATTAGAAGGCATTTCTTTCATGATTCCAGTTACCTCACAAGACACCTTCCCCATATTGCTGTTAAAAATAAGTATCTTCCCGACAGGGTCTTCATCTCTGAAATATTTGCGGGCAATCCGTTCTGTAATCACTACCTGACATGGCATGGAAAGACAAGAAGCGCGGTCACCTTTCAACAATTCAAAATCAAACAAACGGAAAAAGCCAGGATCAGCGTATGCTATCCCATTCTCGCGCAGACATAATTCGCCATATTTTACCAATTGCTCTGGTTGGATAATACATCCTACACGGGTATAATCCTCAATTCCCGCCAGATTTTCCTGCATGGCCGAACCATATCCGAATGAACTGGTCGCCCAATCATCCGTCAGAACTTCCCCCTCATGAAAAGTACTTTGCACACGATAAATCCGTTCACTCTTACTATGCATTTTGTCAAAACTAAATTCAAAAGCAACGTAAGTAAATATCAATAAAGCTGATGCCATGCCTACAGCCAAGCCAAAGATATTGATGAAGCTGAAACCTTTCCTCTTCATCAGATTACGCCAAACGCTATTCCAATAATTTTGTATAATCATAAAATTTCAATTTTGCTGTCAGATTCCATAGGGCGGTTACGATTCTCGGCAATAATTTTACCATCCAGCAAACGGATTATACGATGTGCATAAGCAGCATCACGCTGTGAATGGGTAACAATGATGATGGTGGTCCCCTGTTTGTTCAGTGTACTAAGCAGTTCCATAACCTCCACCCCATTGGTAGAGTCCAAATTACCTGTCGGCTCATCCGCCAGCAAAAGCCTGGCATTGGTAACTACGGCACGGGCTATGGCCACACGTTGCTGCTGTCCACCTGATAACTGTTGTGGCAGATGATTGGCGCGATGTAGCATATTCACTTTTTCAAGCACTTCTTTTACCCGCCTGTTACGTTCTGTCGGCTTTATATTAAGATACACCAATGGGAGTTCAACATTCTCATATACAGTAAGTTCATCAATCAAATTAAAGCTTTGGAAGATGAAACCGATATTTCCTTTTCGGAGAGCGGTCAGTTGGTTTTCATTCATTTTATCCACTCGCTTTCCTTCAAAGAGATAGGAGCCCGAAGTAGGGGTATCTAATGTTCCAAGTATATTCAACAAGGTAGATTTTCCACAACCGGACGGCCCCATGATAGCGACAAATTCTCCCTTTTCAATTTCGAAAGTTACTTCATTCAATGCTTTGGTCTGCACTTCCTCGGTGCTGAACAACATAGAGAGGTTTTCTACTTTAATCATTCTTACGTGTGTTTTTTATTCGTTTAAAATCAGTTTCTCATTATCTCCAAACAGCTCGTAACCGGAAATAATAACTTTCTCACCGGAAGCCAGCCCGTCAGTCACTTCATAAAACTGAGGATTCTGCCTGCCAATCTTGATAGGACGTCTGACGGCAAATTTACCACTTTCATCCACAACATATATCCATCGTCCTCCGGTAATTTGGAAAAAACCTCCCCGAGGAATCAGAACAGCTTTGACAGGATCCCCCAACTGAAGATTGATATGATAAGTTTGTCCCGCCCGAATGTTTTCGGGACGCCCTGTCGTGAAACGGAAATCTGTACGAAACTGCCCGTCTTTCACTTCAGGATACACTTTGGTTACTTCCAACTTATAATTTTCTCCATCACGGGTAAAGTCAGCGGGAAGCTCTTGGACGACACGCTCCACATAATGCTCATCAATTAATGCCTGTACCTTCAGATCAGCAGTAATAATCTGACCGATATGTTCCCCGGCAGAAATGGATTGCCCGATTTGTGCTTCAAGATTACCCACTTGCCCGTCTATAGGAGCTTTCACTTTCAGGTTTTCAAGACGTTCTCGTACCAATGCCAAACTTCGTTTCATATTCATTATATTCTCGTCCAAACTGCTTATCTGAGTCAAACGAAACAAACTATCTTGACGGATCCGCTCATCCAATACCGACAATTGTTCTTTTACCGCTTCATATTCCTCCGTAGCTTGGAGATAGTCCTCCCTCGCTATCAATTGCCCCTCCATCAGCCGCTTGTATTGTCCGTAACGACGTTTCTTTATAATGAATTCTTTCTGAATACCGATACGATCCTGCTTCAGACTCAACCGTTCCTGCTCCATACTTATACGAGTATTGCGCAACTCGTTTTCCTGATAGGCCAGATCTGCTTCACTTTGCATGATACCGATATTCAGCAGAGGATTACTCAGGCGCAGAATCACATCCCCTTTCTTTACCATCGCTCCCTCTTCATGAAGGCGTTCCTCCACTCTTCCGCCTTCTATAGCATCGAGGTAAATCATGCGGCTGGGAAGTACTTGTCCAATCACACGGACATAATCATTAAACTCATTTTCTGTAACTGTAGCGATAGTGATACGGCTCTTGTCAATGGTCATGGAAGAACCGGTATCACGAAAAATAAAATAAAAAACGAATACCAATATGAATAATACTCCCGCACCTCCATAAATCCGCCTGGGAGTGAAACGCTTTTTACGTTCAATTAGTGTGTCCATATTTTTTAATGGTTAATAAAACTTCCTGTCCGATAATACATAGTTAGTCGCGATGTCAGTTCGTACTGCAAACGCACTCTTATTTTTTCCGCTTTAGCGACAAGCAGGCGATTTCGTGCTTCCATCAACTGAAACACGGAAACAAGCCCTTCCTCCCACTTCCGTTCCGTTTCTTTCAGCACTTGCGTTTCTGCTTTTACCTGCAGGGAAGCCTGTCGATGCTCTTCCCATCCCGAATGTAATGAAAGTACAATTCGTTCCGTTTCATTACGTAAATGTAATTTCTCTTCCTCTATGCTGTTCCGCACCCGCTGCAAGTTCAATTTCTTCTTCCTTATTCCGGCATTCCGATCTAATCCGCTAAGAATAGGGAATGAAATACCTACTCCTATATATTTATTCCAATGGTCACGCAATTGATGTAACGAGAACAAGGAATTATAAAAATCAGATCCCCATGAGAAACGGGCGAAGATAGTCGGGCTGAACTGTCCAAGGGTCACAGCATACTCCTTACGGGCAGCGCGTTCCCACATTTCCATCCGTTTATAATCCGGCAGTACGTGTACGGACCGTAAATAGACTTCTTCTACCTCTACTTGAGGCATTAACAAGAGCGTATCCTCACTGACTGATAAAGAAACAGACAAAATATCGCCCTCTTTCATACCCAGTATTTCCTTTAAATAAAGAAAGGACATCTGACGATTTTTTTCATACATACGCTCTCTGAACACATCTCCTTGATGACGCGCTTTTACTTCCTGTAAGTCCGAAAGCGATTTCAACCCCAGTTCTACAAAAGCTTCCGTCTGTTTCAGATAACGTTCTCCCAAACGAAGCTGTTCAGCTGCCAGTTCTGAAAGCTTTTTATCCAATACCGCTTTATAATAAGCCTCAGCTACCCGATAAGCCAAATCATTTTTCTTTGCCAGATGATCCCACTCCTTCTCTTTTTTAGTCCAATGCGTATATCGCAAACGATTGATCCGGGCAAATCCTTCGAATAAAGAAAGAGTTATATCCATTCCTATAGTTCCTTGATTATATGAATCGGCTGTATATCCATTAGTATCCGGATCGACAGAACGTCCGATATGCCTGCCCACTTCCGCCTGTACTGAAACATAAGGAAGAAATTTACCCATAGCAGCCACATAGTCTGTTCGTGCTTCCTTTACGTCTATTTGGACATTCTTGAAACCAGGATTATGTTTCCAAGCATAACGTATGCAATCGTCCAGTGTACTTTGCCCACATACAGGCAAAGACAGACCGGACAACAAACACACAATTATCAAGTTATTTCTCATTGCATTTTAATTTAAACACAGAATAGGAAGCAAACGATATGCCAAGAAGAGCAGAATATTAAGAATCAACCAGTTACAAAATAAAATATAAATTAGCTGTCCAAATTTTAGACGGTATAACGTCCAAATTATAAACACTATAAAACCAGAACGAACCAAGGAAGATATTGGAACGCTGACAACACGGACTGAAGACACATTCCAATGTCAAGTCACCGTTATGATAAATAAAAGCATTACAGAAAATAATAAAAAACGTCCAATAATTGGACGCCTCATTTGCAGAAACAATCAAAAGCAGATACCTTTAGCCTCTGAAAGCAAAAATGAGATGGAAAAAGGAACGATTTTAATAGTAGATGATAATAAAGGAGTATTGGCCTCACTGGAATTATTACTGGAAACGGAGTTCAGCGAAATAAAGACAGCCCATCATCCGAATCAAATCATATCTATCATAAATACCTCTCCGATAGATGTGATTATTCTTGATATGAATTTCTCGGCAGGAATCAATAACGGCAACGAAGGGTTATATTGGCTGAAACGAATCCGTGAGATAGCTCCTGCACTACCCGTAGTCATGCTTACAGCATACGGGGATGTAGAACTGGCAGTAAAGGCTTTAAAGAATGATGCAACTGATTTTTTGTTGAAACCTTGGGATAACCGGACCTTAGTGCGCAAAATAAAAGATGCTTTTGGAAGCGGTAAGAAAAGGAAAAACAGAATCCCCGATAGAAACAAATCACCGATGATTGTGGGAACATCCCCTGCCATGCAGCAGTTAATGAAAATAGTAGTGAAAGTGGCACGCACAGATGCCAATATATTGATTACCGGAGAAAACGGAACAGGAAAAGAAATGCTGGCACAGGAAATACATCGGCTTTCCACACGAAAGGAACATTCTATGGTAACGGTAGATATGGGAGCAATCAGTGAATCTTTATTCGAAAGTGAACTGTTCGGGCATGAGCGCGGTTCTTTTACCGATGCCTACGAGAGCCGGCCGGGAAAGTTTGAAGCGGCATCCGGCAGTTCCCTGTTTATGGATGAAATAGGAAATCTCCCTTTAGCCATGCAGGCAAAGTTGCTCACCGTATTACAAAACCGAAAAATTACACGCATCGGCAGTAATAAAGTAATCCCAGTGGATATCCGGCTGCTTTCAGCTACCAACAAGAATATTCAGGATATGGTGGATTCCGGGACTTTCCGTGAGGATTTATTGTACAGACTGAATACTATTCATCTGGAAATCCCGCCTTTACGCGAACGGAGGGAAGATATACATTTGTTCATTGATTATTTTATGCAGCGCTATGCTGCTAAATACGAAAAAAAAGAAATCTTCCTGCATGAACATGCTTTAGAGAAATTATGTTCTTATCATTGGCCGGGAAATATCCGGGAATTGCAACATACCATCGAGAAAGCAGTTATTTTATGTGAAGGAGATGTAATCCGTTCCAAAGACATTTTCGTAAAACAAACCTGGAGTCCACAATTCTCCACTACCGTTCCTAATCTGGAAGAAGTAGAACGCCAGGCCATAGAAACAGCCATCCGTCAAAACGATGGAAATCTGACAGCAACAGCCGAACAATTAGGCATCAGCCGCCAGACACTTTACAACAAAATAAAACGCTTTAAGCTCTGATGATCATGGTATTCAGCAAACATCTATATATGGTTATCCTAAGCTACATCTTATTAATAATTGCTGTAGCCGGAGCTGGTATCGCACTTATTATTACACATACCGCCCTTATTCTAGGCTGTCTTTTCTTGATTATTTCACTTTTTTTTATCAGAGCTTTGGTAAAACAATTGAATAAATTCAATGCCAAAATAAGAATATTCTTGGATGCGATGGAAGATAAAGAGAGCATGATACTGTTCAACGAGCAATCGGCAGATAAAGAAATGAATGCACTTAGCCATTCACTAAACCGAATCAATGAATTGCTTGCCACAACGAAATCGCAAAGCCGGGTACAAGAGAACTTTTATCACTCTTTACTGGAAGAAGTACCAAATGGAGTGCTAGCGTGGAACTCCGAAAAAAGAGTTCTGTTTGTAAATGGTGCAGCCTTACGTTTGCTGGGAGTTGAGTCAATCATATTCCTCCGCCAATTGGAAGAGCAATATCCGATCTTGAAAGATTTCATAACCCATGGAAATGTGGAAAATTCCTTTCTTTTACAATCTAACTCAAAAAAACAACTGTCACTATCCATGAACCGGATGAAACTAAATTCAGAAACGATTACCCTGTTGGCTATCAAAGATATCAGTAATGAACTGAACGAGAAAGAAAGTGAGTCATGGAACAAACTTACCCGGGTGCTTACTCATGAAATTATGAATACCATTGCTCCTATTGTTTCTCTGTCTCAAACACTTTCATTGCGCCCCGGTACGGACGAGAAAGTAATACGAGGACTTGGAGTGATTCGTGAACAAAGCGAAAGACTGATGGAATTCACAGAATCATATCGACGCTTATCGTATATGCCGGAACCGAAAAAGAAGCGATTCTCACTGACCAATTCATTGCACAATCTAGGTCTGTTACTACAATCTGATTTTGAAAATGCTCATATCCATTTCATTCTGCGTAGCACCCCCTCTGATATATATATTGAGGGCGATGAGAAGCAACTCTCTCAAGTTTTTTTAAATCTGCTGAAAAACAGTATGCAATCATTGGAAGGAAAAACAGACGGACAAATAGAAGTAACACTGGAAGTAACAAACAAACTTTATATAAGACTACTTGACAATGGACGGGGAATCCCTATGGAATTGCAAGAAAAAATATTCGTTCCTTTCTTTACCACAAAAACAGAAGGAACTGGTATCGGGCTTAGTCTGTGCCGGCAGATTATAAAAAGACATGGGGGCAATTTCTATTTACAGGAAAGCAGACAAGGAAAAACTATATTTGTTATAGAATGGCCCGTAGCTTCTTTTATTTTGAAATAACAAAGTTCATTACAGGATCACTCTGATTAACACAGGTTATTCTTAAAAGTAAGGCGGAAATATAAAATAATAACCACTTATCTATAAACCAGCGTTAACCTGAGTAATCCGTAATGAAACATTTTTTTATTTCTTTATCTTCAGTTCATAAAGGTCATGCCTGCGGTCACGCAAATTGCGCACACTGCCATACGTATGCAATTCATTCAACAGATTCAGATCAACATCCGAAACTAAAATCATTTCGGTATTCGGAGTCGCCTCGGCCCGTTTGCCATCAGTTGGGAAAGCGAAATCACACGGAGTAAACACTCCAGACTGTGCATACTGAATATCCATATTGTGCACACGCGGCAAATTTCCCACACTACCGGCTATAACGACAAAACATTCATTCTCGATTGCCCGTGCCTGAGCACAAACACGTACACGGGAATAACCGTTCTGAGTATCGGTGAGGAATGGAACAAACAGAATCTGCATTCCCTGATCGGCCATGATACGAGAGAGCTCGGGAAATTCCACATCATAACAAATCAAGATACCAATTTTAGCACAATCCGTATCAAAAGTCTGCACCATCTTACCGCCCGAGAGGCCCCAACTCTTTATCTCATCGGGAGTGACATGTACCTTTTCATACATTTCATATGAACCGTCACGCCGTACTAAAAAACCAACATTATAAAGCCCTCCGTCCTCTTTTACGTATGGCATACTACCCGTAATGATATTAATATTATAACTGATAGCCAAATTGATAAAACGGTCGCGAACCTCTTCGGTATATTGTGCCAAACCACGAATGCTCTGGGCTTCTCCCAAATGATTGAACTTGGCCATCAACGGCGCATTGAAATATTCCGGAAAAAGAACAAAATCACTCTTATAATCGGAAACGGCATCTACGAAAAACTCAACCTGCTCAAATACATCATCCAATGTTTTATAAGGGCGCATCTGCCATTGCACTAACCCTACACGTACAGTGGTTTTCTTATCCACATAATCCTGCGTAGGCTCCTGATAATAAATATTATCCCATTGCAACAAAGTGGCACAATGCTTGGATTCTTCGTCATTGGGAAGATAATTCTTCATGACACGACGCACATGAAAATCATTGGAAAGCTGAAATGTCAATACCGGATCATAAATCTCACGGGAACGCACCTTATCCAAATATTCCTTAGGACGCATCGTATCCGCATACTTATAATAATTAGGAATACGACCACCGAACATGATCGCTTTCAGATTCAGTTTCTCGCATAATTCTTTCCGGTACTCATACATACGGCGTGCCAAACGCAAACCGCGATAATCCGGATGGATAAACACCTCGATACCATACAAAATATTCCCTTCCGGATTATGCGTACAGAAAGTTTCATTACCAGTTACTTTGGCATAGGTATGATCTCCCTTTACCATATCATAGTCTACAATAATAGAAAGAGCACATCCCACTATCTTATCGTCTACCACCGTTACTACTTGCCCTTCCGGAAAAATCCGGATAAGCGTTTCTATTTGCTCGTGTGTCCAAAACACATCCTTATCCGCATACACCCGCTTGAATGATTGTGATAATTGGATGTAATCTTCGATCTGTAAATTCCGGACCTCTACTTTATTAATTTTATGCATCGGTTCCATAATGATTCTCTTATTTATATTTTAAAACAGCGGTGCAAAGGTAGGACAAATTATAAAACGATGTTCTCCCAAACAGAAAAAGATAAAGAGAATATCACTCAGTATGAAAGAAAATATCTATGAACTTTTCATAGGATTTTCAGAAAACTTTTTGTTATCTTTGGAAAGTTAACCAAATAACAAACAAAAAACAACCAATTTTGCTATGAATAAAGAATTAATAATGAACCCCAACCAATTGGTGGCATTTCTAGAAAAACCTTGTGCAGAGTTTACCAAAGAAGACATAAAACGATACATTCAACAGAGTGGCATCCGTATGGTCAACTTTATGTATCCCGCCGGAGACGGACGACTGAAGACATTGAATTTCGTTATCAACAACCAAGCATATCTAGATGCTATCTTGACTTGTGGAGAACGTGTGGACGGTTCCAGCCTGTTTCCATTCATTGAGGCGGGCAGCAGTGATCTGTATGTAATTCCCCGATTCCGGACGGCTTTTTTGGACCCGTTTGCCGAGATACCTACACTTTCCATGCTTTGCTCTTTCTTTAATAAGGATGGAGAGCCGTTGGAAAGTTCCCCCGAACATACCTTACACAAAGCATGCAAGGCATTCAATGAAGTAACCGGCATGGAATTTCAGGCTATGGGGGAATTAGAGTACTATGTAATTGCTCCGGATACAAATATGTTCGAGGCTACAGATCAGAAAGGCTATCATGAATCAGCACCATATGCCAAGTTCAATGATTTCCGTACCCAGTGCATGGCCTACATTGCACAAGCAGGCGGACAAATAAAATATGGACATTCCGAAGTAGGTAATTTTACCTTGAATGGCATGATATATGAACAGAATGAAATAGAATTCCTGCCTGTCAATGCCGAAGATGCGGCAGACCAATTGATGATCGCCAAATGGATTATACGTAATCTGGCCTATAAACATGGTTATAACATTACTTTCGCGCCTAAAATAACTACAGGAAAAGCTGGTTCCGGATTACATATCCACATGCGTATCATGAAAGATGGACAAAACCAGATGTTGAAAGAAGGTGTTTTATCAGAAACAGCACGCAAAGCTATTGCTGGCATGATGGAACTTGCTCCATCCATCACCGCATTCGGTAATACCAATCCTACTTCTTATTTCCGCCTGGTTCCCCATCAGGAAGCGCCAACTAATATTTGCTGGGGTGACCGCAACCGTTCAGTATTGGTACGCGTACCTCTAGGATGGGCAGCTAAAACAGACATGTGCATGACTGCCAATCCACTGGAAACAGAAAGCCATTATGATACCACACAAAAACAGACAGTGGAAATGCGGTCACCGGACGGTTCGGCCGATCTCTACCAACTGATAGCAGGATTAGCTGTAGCCTGTCGCCATGGATTTGAAATAGAAAATGCACTGGACATTGCAGAAAAAACTTACGTAAACGTCAATATCCATCAGAAAGAAAATGCAGACAAACTGAAGGCATTAGCCCAGCTTCCCGATAGCTGTGCAGCTTCCGCAACCTGTTTGCAACAACAGCGCGAAATATTCCAAAAACATAATGTGTTCAGCCCCACTATGATTGATGGAATCATCAGCAAATTAACCAGTTATAACGATCTGACCTTACGTAACGACTTAAAAGATAATCCGGAAGGGATGTTGGCATTGGTCAATAAATATTTCCATTGCGGATAATTTGACTAAAACAGCGGGAGGAGGGTATATCAATATTTTGATTTGACCTTCTTCCGTTTTCTAACATTTACGCCATGATAAATAAAAAAGATCAATGTACTTCTACACTGATCTTTTCTTTTGAGCGGAAAACGAGACTCGAACTCGCGACCCTAACCTTGGCAAGGTTATGCTCTACCAACTGAGCTATTTCCGC
>ENA-OWOU01000211-OWOU01000211.1-gut-metagenome-genome-assembly--contig:-NODE-211-length-41673-cov-4.173791_pt1 | contig 41673 bp, 35 predicted proteins | sample MGYA00248248_ERZ651801 | MGnify/ENA primary metagenome ERZ651801 (study PRJEB26908, sample SAMEA4031710) | gut metagenome | biome: gut; feature: normal infant; material: stool | place: China | collected 2015... | reverse complement strand
AAACAGGTGAAGAATACATCTGTAACTGTCCGCTACGCTCTAATATTTCCAATTGTTCCGATGAAGGATTTTGAGGTTCACCCATTGCCTTCCATACTTCATAAGAATTACTAAACTGATCATCAATCCGATAATGTGTCACTAATACACGTCGTCCGGTCATGTTCTTTACATTGATACTTATATCAGAAGACGGAGCAGAGAGATCATCATCATGATAATTCCATACCATAACAGCAACACTATTATTATCGGTACTCGCAATACTATTAATATCAGCAGCCCTCCTTACACTATTCTTGCACATTTCATCCGCGGATAAAGGTGCGGAAGATTTAACGGTAACCAAATCCCCCTTCATCATACCAAACATACGGAATACATTCAGTACAGGTTTATCTATGCCATTGGTTGCCAAATCACGAAAGCCTGCATACCATGCCTGATTTTCAAACTCGAATGACCATGAAACAGCACCAATAAAATTAACCCCATACTTCCTTGCCAATTCATATTTGCGGGCAAAAGAAGCAGCCGTATAGCTGGAATACATGGTTCCGTTACGATATGCATTTTGCGGATGATGTTCAATGGAGCAAGCTGCACAACCTTCCGGATCAGATTCTCCGATAATAATAGGCAGATGTTTCAATTCCGGGAATGAAGCCACAGCTTCAAATCCCTTGGAAATATTAAGCAGTTGACGTCCAATATTCATTTGAACACGATTATCTACTACACGAGGACCGCCTTTAGCATGAAAACCGACATAATCCAATGGGGAACCAATCTTTCCCGTTGCATAATTCTTGCCACGTACACAATGTTCAAGGAAACGGCGCAAGAAAGCATTAGCACCTTCATTACTTGGATCTGTACTATGTGGTCCTCCTATACGTGCTCTCGGAAAAGCTTTTTTAAGACCATCAGCTGCATAGTCATAAAGTTTACAATACTCTTCGAAAGTTCCTTTCCAATAACCAATATTAGGCTCATTCCACACTTCCCAATACCAAGAAGCGACTTCATTTTCACCATATCTTTCAACGCAGTGCTTAACCCACTGGCACACAAGTTCGCGCCACTTATTATAATCTTTTGGTGGATATGCCCAACCTGTATAAATATCATTGTATGCATTAGCAGGACTCCAATTATGCTGATAAGGATCAGGTTTGACAGAAAGTGCTTTGGGCATAAATCCAATTTCTACCAAAGGTTTCATTCCACGAACAATAAAAGTATCAAAAATACTATCCACAATGGTCCAATCATATATAGGACGCCCTTTCTTATCTTCGGTATAAGCATTGGTCGAACCCCATTTTAATGCCGGAGTTCCATCACCCGTAGTCAAAAGATTATGTACACGCACATTAACCGGAGTATAGCTCATCTCAGACAACTCGGTAAGAAGTTTTTTGCCATCCTTCATATAGGTATAATTGGGTTCATCATATCCAAACCATGCCCAAATAGGTTTCATAGGTTCTATCTTTTTCTGTACATCAACTTCGAAAGTGATAGTCTGTGCGGACTGCATTTCTTGAGCCACTGAACAGAAATTGACACATATAAAACAACAGAAAATAAAACTCTTAATTATAGAATGGAGATATTTCATATTTTTTTAATTTTATTTAGTTGACTATTAATTTACTTTGAAGCCTGATATCATCACTGGCACTTCCCAAAAGAATCTCAAAACTTCCGGGTTCTACTAAAAAGTCTCCAATAGATTCATCATAAAAAGCAAGGGACTTAACCGGAAGCATCAGCCGGATTTCTTGTTCTTCATTGGGTTGAAGAGCTATTCTCTTAAAACCACGGAGTTCTTTAATCGGGCGTACCACTTTCGCTTTCACATCTCTTACATAGAGTTGAACCACCTCTTCTCCTGTTCTCTTTCCCATATTCTTTACTTTTAAGACCACCGAAACAGTATCATTGACTGATACAACGGGAGAAGATATTTGTAAATCCGAATAATGGAATTTTGAATAGCTTAAACCATGCCCGAAAGCAAAAAGTGGTTTTTTCTTTAAATACATATAAGTGAATCCCTTAGAGATATCATATTCATCAGTAGAGGGAACCTGCTCATCAGACGCATACATTGTATAAGGAAGTTTTCCTCCAGGATTGTAATCTCCGAAAAGTACATCAGCAATAGCATTTCCTCCCTCATCTCCAGGCCACCAAGCTTGTAAAACAGCCGGTATATTCTTTTTAACTTCAGGAACTGCAACAGGACCGGCACTCATAAGTACCACTACCACTTTCTTATTAACCTCATAAACCGCCTTTACCAGTTCATTCTGATTTCCGGGAAGAACCAAAGTTTTGCGATCACGTCCTTCAACTTCAATATCTGCCGTGGTACCAACGAACAAGAAGACCACATCACTATTTCTTGCCATCTCAACCGCTTTTTTCATTTCAGCCTCTTTATCGAATCGAGGTGGAATGGGTCGGCCTTTACGTACCTTTACCGGAGTTATCTGAGCTCCTTTACAATAAAGCACTTCCACGTTATTCCCTACAGCGTTTTTAATTCCCTGTAAGGGGGTTACCGGATCTTTCGGAACTCCCCCATAATTACCCTGATTGAACAAATCAGCATACGGACCTATTACGGCAACGCGTTTAATGATGCTTCTATCTATCGGCAATAATTTCTTTTCATTCTTAAGCAAAACAATGGACTTACGCGCAGCTTCCAAAGACAAGTTCCTATGTTCTTTACAACCGATAACATCGGGGGAAATACGGCTATAGGGAACCGACTTAAAGTCATCAAATTCACCCAATCGAAAACGTACCAGCAAAACCCGGCGAAGAGCGTCATTCAATCTTTCTTCTGTCAAATAACCCTTTCTGAGAGCATCAGGAATATATTTTTCATATTCAACATCCGAGAAATCACACCCTGCCATGATACTACGTCCAACAGCCTCTTCATATGAAATTTGACGCTGATGATGCCCCTCAACCATTGTTTTCACTCCACCTAAATCAGATACTACAAATCCTTCATGTCCCCACTGATTCTTCAAAATATCAGTCAAAAGCAACTTATTTATATTATTAGGTACACCATTAATAGCATTATAAGATGCCATCACTGACTGTGCTTTGCCTTCTACAATACAATCTTTAAAATGGGGAAGCCAATATTCGTACAACATCCTTTCGGGAACCTGGGCACTGAGTTTCATCCGGTCTACCTCTACATTATTCACTGCATAATGTTTAAGGGTGGAAGCTAATTTAAGATAGTGAGAATCATCACCCTGCAGTCCCTTTACATATGCCACTCCCATCCTTCCCGTATGATAAGGATCTTCACCAAAGATTTCATTAATTCTGCCCCAATAAGGATTACGGCTGATATTAATGACAGGAGAGCGGTAAATCAATCCTTTATGTTCACCACGAAACTCCGGATCTTGTTTCCAACCATTATATATGGCACGGGCTTCATCAGAAATAACAGTTGCTACACGATGAATAAGTTCAGTATCCCAAGTTGCTCCCAACGCAATACTTGTAGGAAAATTAGTAGTAGGTTCAGTCCATTTCACCCCATGTAAACATTGGTTCCATTGATCTGCCCGGATAGAAAAGCCATCAACAACCACTGTCTTGCCACGATGATTAAGCAACTGAGCTTTTTGTTCCAGGGTGAGCCGACTCATCAAGTCGGCTACTCTGGCTTCCATACTCATTTCCTGATTTAGAAAAGCTGGGTTATTTTGAATACCTATTGATTGTGCCGCAGCTCCCGTACTCAGGAATATGAGTACTAATAAGTTCATATATTTATATATGTTTATCATTCGTTTTCTATTTAAATAATTAATAACCTTCAAGCTGCTTCATATTAGGATTATTAGCAACTTCATTGGAAGGAAGTGGTTGCCGATGAGAAACTCCGACTACAAAATTTTTATAGTCAGGATCACGAGCTATCAAAGCAGACAATCCTTCAGGAGTATTATAAAGTTCCCAACGCTTGATATCAAACCAACGTACACACTCACCATTAAGCTCCAGAACACGCTCTGTCTGTAAACGTGACAAGAATTTCTGTTTGTCATTCCCTATCTCAGGATAAGCCTCCTGTAAAGGACGCATCTGAGCACGTGCACGTACCATATTAACATAAGTATAAGCATCTTCTGTATTTCCCAACTCATTCAGACACTCGGCATACATCAGCAAGACATCAGCATAACGAATTACCCGGAAATTCAATTGAGAATGCCGATCTTCCGTAGTACGGAAATCATCACGTGAATATTTACGATAATATACATCATTCCCCCATTTACCTTCTGCCCAGGTTTTGCCATAAAACTTTCCGGTTTCTTCATCAGGAAAATCAGTTGCCACATCCTTATATAAAAGACTAACGCGTAAACGAGGATCAAGCTTGCCATCAATCGTACGTTCTTTCTTATACTCATCTACTAACCACGGACGAGCAAGACCATCACGAAAACCGATTCCACTAAGTCCGAAAATAATAGAACGTTGATGCCCATTCGTCGCTCCTTTATCATCGCTTTCTCCACCATTAAGGGCATCGCTAAACTGAATTTCAAAGACTGATTCTATGTTATTTTCTGTCAAGTGAGAAAAATTATGCTTATAATTATCTACTAATCCATAGTACTTCTTTCCCTCACCTTCAACCAGCCAATATAATTGCTCTTTCGCTTTTTCCCATAAATGTTGTTGCATATAAGCACGAGCTAATAAAGCCTTAGCCGCCCCCTTAGTTATCCTGCCTTTTTCTGCTCCTGTCCATTCCTCCGGTAAAAGATTACTTGCTTCCAGCAAATCCTTCTCAACCTGCCCCCAAATCTCTGGTAATGTTACTTGTTGGGGTTGATCGCCCGGGTTCTGCAATTCGGTCACCAAAGGCACTTCTTCCCACAGCACAGCTAAATGGAAATAATTATAAGCACGATGGAAATAAGCCTGTCCCAAATAAGCATCCTTCTTTTTAGCATCAGCTATTTCAATACCAGGAACATAGGTCAGTACTTGGTTCGCACGGAATATTCCCCGGTAAGCTTCTCTCCAAATCACGGTCTGATTATTATCATGATTATAATCAGAATATATAAATTTAGTCCATTCACCGGTTTGCACCATAGGACTCATACTATACCCTTCATCAGAAAGAAGATCAAAACGCCAATGTAGATATCGATGCCAAGAACCTAACCGATAAAAGATGGCATAACAAGCATTCACTCCCAGTTGAGCATCTTTTTCAGTACGCCAAAATTCCTTAGTCGTGAGTTTGTTCGGATTAACGGTATCCAACAAATCAGGATTACATGCCTGATTAAGCAATGCACTTAATGTAAGGCCTAACAAACAGATTATTACATATATTTTTTTCATGGCACTAGATATTAAAATTGAAACTGAACTCCAAAGTTTATGGCAAAAGGATTCGGATAAGCTGCCACACCACGATAACCTTTGTTCCAGATATTATCTTTTCTGTATTCAGGATCTTGCATACTGAAACTGGAAATAGTAAGCAAGTTCTGACAGGTCACATATACCCGGCAAGTATTAAAATGAATTTTATGTAACAACTTCTCAGGGATAGTATAACCGATAGAAAGTGTTTTTAACTTTACCCAGCTACCATTTTCAAGCCAGTAATCACTGTCACGGCGATTCGTAATCTTCCCGGCGATAGGTCTCGGTATATTAGTCGGCCGTTCCGGTGTCCAGTAATTGAAATTCTTCAAATAATTACTGTCCCCATTTCCAGCAGCGTCAGCTCCAATCATGTATTGTTTAGTAGCATTAAATACATCCGAGCCAATATCCATAAACCAGTTCATCTTCAAATCAAAGTTCTTCCATGCAAAGCCCATATTTATACCGGCTTGGAAAAGAGAGTGGGGTGATCCCAATACCTGACGGTCAGCATCAGTAATCTTACCATCATCATTAAAATCAATATATTTGATATCACCCGGTTTAGCATCCGGTTGTATCACCTTTCCCACTGAATTTTTATAAGATTGTATTTCATCGTCATTCTGGAATATACCATCAGTCTTTATCAGATAGAATTCTCCGATAGGCCGTCCCACAGCTGTACGTCCTTGTCCTGAAATAATATCTACCCGACCATATCCCAAGCTGGTTACTTTATTTTTCACCGTAGAGAAATTAAGACTAGCATAATAAGAGAAATCCTTGCGTTTTTCGCGCCATCCAAGACTAAACTCAAATCCGCGGTTCTCTAATGATGCAGCATTTACCACCGGATTACCTGCACCGTTACCTGTAGTCATTAAAATCGGCATGGCTGTAAGCACATCCTTAGTTTTGGATATGTAATAATCAGCCGAAAAAGTAAGCCGATTATTAAAGGCAGTCGCATCAAATCCAAAATCAAGTTGAGTCTGTGACTCCCATTTAAGATTCTCATTCACAAGGTTCGTTTGGATAGCAGCATTCTGCTGTAACTGCTCCGTACCGAAAGTAGCAGTCAGGAATGTATTGATGACGGGAGCATAATCCCAATAACCGATATTAAGACTGCCAAGCGTACCATAGCTTGCACGCACCTTTAAATCATCTACCCATTTCACCGGAGCAAAAAATCTCTCTTTACTGATTCTCCACGCAGCAGATATAGATGGGAAATTACCCCAGCGGTTCTCTTTTTTAACTCTTGAAGAAGCATCGCGCCTGAATGTAGCAGTCAACAGGTATTTATCATCATAGGTGTAATTCAAACGTCCTAAATATGAAAGTAGTACAGCAACATTACGGTATCCACCAGCTTGTGGCAAACTCGTACCTGCATCCATTACATCATAATATTTTCCACTGGAGGTTTGAAGAATATCCTGTATTTCACCGGAAATCTGATTATAAGTTTCCTTCTGGTAAGAATTACCTACCATTACATTTATGGCATGCTTTCCAAACTTCTCATCAAAGGTAAGTGTATTTTCAACCAAAGGTTTGTCAAACCGTCCCGAACTTTCACTAACATAAGAAGGCTGATAGGCCATATTCATACGCCAATCCCCTTCACGCCGGAGAGTTTTAGAATTATCAAAGTTCAGTTCATAACCGACATTCAGTTTATATTTTAAACTCTTCAGAATTGCTATCTCCCCCCATATAGTACCTCTTATTCTGAAATTTTTATTAGTCCGGTCTACAAGATCATCCTGGGCTATCGGATTATTACCTATATTATTATTCGTCTTCGGATCACCATAGCCATAACCGCCCGGATTCTCCGGATTATAAATAGGAACTACAGGAGCCATAGAAAGAGCATCCATAATAGTATTGGCAACAGTTGGGTCGACCACATTATTACTTAAAGTCAACGCTTGTCCCATGCTGAAAATTCCTTTTTTAGCATTTGTATTGACACGCACACTGAAGCGGTCATACCCTGAGCCATAGAGTACACCTTTGTTTGTATAGTATTCTCCGGATACATAATAATTACCAGTCTCATTACCTCCAGAAAGACTCACATTATATTGCTGAATATTTCCAGTACGAATAATAGCATCCCACCAGTCTGTATTTACGGACAGATCATGCGACATTGTAGGTAATCCTGCATTTTGCCGAGCTACTGTATTTATTTTAGACCACTCTTCAGCATCTGCCAGCTCAAAGGGTCGCGAGTAATGCTGAATAGCATAAGAAGCAGAAAAATCTACCTTTACAGCTCCATTAGTCCCTTTCTTGGTAGTAATAATGATCACTCCATTAGCAGCACGTGAACCATAGATTGCAGCGGCTGAAGCATCTTTAAGTACTTGCATAGACTCAATATCATTAACATTCATGTCGCGAATATCATTAGTAGGCAAGCCATCAATCACATACAACGGAGTATTGTTAGTAAAGTTACTGATACCTCGAATTGTTGCAAATCCCGTATCCCCAGGACGGGCATTCATACTAATCTCGATACCCGGTACCATACCATTCATAGATTCAAGAACAGAAGTACTAGGAATTTCACCCATTGTTTTAGTATTAACCACAGAAATAGCTCCTGTAAGATCCTTCTTTTTCACAGTTCCATATCCGATCACCACTACTTCATCAAGACTCTGGCTATCCTCTTTCAGTGTAATGACAATATTCCGACGTTGCTTGACAGGGACATAGGCTGTGACATAACCTATGTAGCGCACCTGAAGCGTACTGTTTCCATCCGCCTCAATGGTAAATCGTCCGTCTACATCAGTCACAGCGCCTATTGTGGTTCCTTCCACAAAAACAGTTGCTCCAATCACAGAGTTACCATTTTCATCTTTTATAGTACCAGTCACCTGTTTCTGCTGTTGTTGCATGGAAATAAAAGTCTTCTCTTTGTTAAGAATTATCTTCTCATTAACAATGGTATAAGCAATATCCGTATTTCTGAAAAGCCGGTTTAAAACATCAAAGAGAGAGAGTTGCTTCACCTCCAATGTTACTTTCCGATTTACATCCACATTTTCATTGTCATAGATGAAAATAAAATCGGTTTGTTTTTCCACAGCTTCCAAAACATCTGCAATGGTTTCATTTTGCACACAAAAAGATACCTTCGTATTCTGTGCAAGTGTGTTTTCTGCGATAGCTCCTCCTATGAACAGGAATAAAAAGACTACAGTTAATCTCATGGTAAGAGGGATTTTATGGATAAAAAAACATAAATTATTCCTTAATCCATTTAAGGTTACAACATTATTCATATTTTTGAAATGGATTTAAAAGTTATTATTGGCTGCGTCAACAGCTGATTACTTGGATACGGGGAGATGCGTCAACATCTTTCCGTATTTTTGTGTTTTTTTAGTTATTACTTCATAGGCTATTCATTTTTATGGATTAATACTATTTTTACTTATATACTTCGATGACACTTGTAGAAAGCGTATCATTTTCAATTTTATCAGGATGCTTGATTTTGAATTTAATACCTGAGGCCAGTTCAAGATAGCCCAACACTTGTTGCAAAGGTTCATTGGTGAACTTTGCAGTAATTTCCGATTGCATAATTTTGGGGTTCTTCACAGCAAAACGTACATTATAATAGCGGCTCAATACTTTGAGAACCTGCTCCATGGGATGTTGGCAGAATATGATTTTCCCTTCTCTCCATACCTTATCGCTTTCCGTGTTAACGGTAGCAATACATAACCGATGTGTTTCACGGTTATATGTTGCCTTTTCATTAGGCTTAAGAAGTTTCTGGATGAGTCGCCCATCGACAAGATGAATATTTAATTTGACTTTACCGGTAACAAGAGTCGTTTCAATCAGATGATCATCCTCATAGGCGGTAATATTAAATTCTGTACCCAAGACTTCAACAGAATAAAAATCATCGATACGTACCATAAAAGGAGTATCTTCATCCCTTTTCACACTGAAATATCCTTGCCCTTCAAGATGCACCTCTCTTTTTTTTGAAGAAAACTCTGCTGGATATTTAAGCTTACCACCAGAATTTAACCACACTTTTGAACCATCAGGCAAATCAAAAGAAGATATCATCCCCGAATTTGTCTTTACTTCTACATAGCGTTGGATATTATTATAATCTTGCAATATAAGGTAACCTGCAAGAATAAGAATAGGAATAAATAAAACGGCAGCAATACGCTGTGTAACCATGAGACTTTGATGGAAGAGAGAAGAATATCTCCGGCTACTTATTTTCTTTTTCAGGTTCAGTAAAGCAGCCTCAGGAGAAGCAGCATTCATTTTCTGCAGACGTTCGGACGCCTGCAATATGAAATATAATTGTTCCAATATCTTTTTATTGTCATCCGACTGGCTTTCCCAAGCCTTAACGGCGGCAAGCTCTTCAGAAGTATATTCACCCTGAAGATAGCGTACTAATAAATCTTCACTTATATTCATCAATTTACTTTATATTAGTTATAGACTGCTTAAAATATCTATTAATCTCAAGCTTCTATTACTAATACAAAGCAAAATATAAATATACTAAAGTAAAAACTACTTTTTTTCGAAAAAATTATAATTCTATTATTTCTTCCTTGCACAGCGTCAATTTCTCTACCCCGTCCGTTGTTACTGCCCAAGAATTTTCGATGCCCAACGGACCAATACCCGGTAATACGATTTTCGGTTCAAGCGCAAATACCATGCCCGGCTCCAACTCCTGTTTCATACGCGGAGCAAGTACAGGGGCTTCATTAATTTCCAGACCAATACCATGACCTATAAATTTCGCTTTCTGTCCGGCTCCCATAAAGTAATCAGCAAACCCGGCTTTAGTAACCATATCGATAGCTGTATTATAAAGATCTTCGCACACAGCCCCTGGTTTTGCCTTTTCTGTTACGGCTTCCTGTATTTCCAGACAAGTTTGATGAGCAGCATAAGCTCTCTCCGGCAATTTACCAATAGAGAACACACGGCTCATATCACCCATATATCCATTGAAGTTTCCACCCATATCCACCATGAGACTCTGTCCGGGTTGCAACATTGCACCATTTGCACCGATAGGTATAGACGGATCAAGTCCTTCACCTCCTAAAGCAAAATCATAAGGTGCAGGAGCAGTAGCATTATCACCAGCCAACAGACTTCCCATAAATATCTCCATACTCTGTCCAAAAGTCCGGAAAATACCCAGGCAACCTTCCAAGCGCATCAGACGTTCTATCTCAATAGACAACTGGCGGTCTGTCATTTCCGGTTGATAAACAGAAGGAATCCGCTCGTATGCTTTCGCGTGAGCAGCACCCGACCGGCGGAACATCTCAATCTCAATATCCGTCTTTATACTGCGTGCCTTACGAATAATAGGTGTACCATTCACAACCGTCGTTTCCGGAAAGCAAGCTGCCAGACGGGTATATTCAGTATACGACAATTCATCTCCCTCCAACATTAACTTTGTGGGCAAAGGTAACCCGCACTCTTTCAACAAATCAGTCAACTGCTCCGGCTTACGGATAGGATAAATATGTTCCCCCTCAATATTATTAGGGCGTTTGATAAACAAACGTGCCGGGGCATTCAGAGGTAAATAAAGATAACCACTGACAACACGTCCATACGTATAGATTAAATTTACATTGCAAGTGATAAGAGCGGCATCAATCTCTTGTTGAGCCATCAAGACGCGTATTTTATCGCGTCTCAGTTTCAATTCAGGTTGTAACATCTCTTTGTTATTTATAATTTTGAGATGCAAAGGTAGACTAAAAAATGAAGAATGAAGAATGAAGAATGAAAAAAAGTACTGCCCTACACCTTCGCAGGCAGGGGCAGCACAAACCACAAATACAAATACAACTAAACAAAGTTTTCCTTTAAATAATTCCCTGACCCATCATAGCGTGAGCCACCTTCATGAAGCCTGCAATATTGGCACCCTTCACGTAGTTGATGTAACCGTCAGGTTCTGTCCCATATTTTACGCATTGTGCATGAATGCCGTGCATAATAGCGTGCAGTTTCTCGTCCACTTCGGCAGCACACCAACTGAGGTGCATTGCATTCTGTGACATCTCCAATCCGGAAGTAGCAACACCACCGGCATTGACAGCCTTACCCGGAGCATACATCACCTTATGTTCAATGAACAAGTCGATAGCTTCCGGCGTACAGCCCATATTTGAAATTTCTCCTACACACATCACTTTATTTTCAATCAACTGACGGGCATCCTCACCATTCAGTTCATTTTGCGTAGCACAAGGCAATGCAATATCAGCTTTCACTTCCCAAGGACGCTTGCCGGCAACAAATGTAGAACCGGGGAATTCGTCTGCATACGGAGCCACGATATCGTTGCCCGATGCACGGAGTTCAAGCATATAATCTATCTTTTCACCACTGATACCATTCGGATCATAGATGTATCCGTCCGGTCCGGAGATAGTAACTACTTTTGCACCCAACTCGGTTGCTTTGGTAGCAGCTCCCCAAGCCACATTTCCGAAACCGGAAATAGCAACGGTCTTACCTTTGATATCAATGCCTTTAGTTTCTAACATCTGGTTCACGAAGTACAATCCACCGAAACCTGTAGCCTCAGGACGAATCAGAGAACCGCCGAATTCCAAACCCTTTCCGGTAAATGTACCGGTAAATTCACGCGTCAGCTTCTTATACATACCGAACATATAGCCCACTTCACGGCCACCCACACCGATATCACCGGCCGGCACATCCATATCCGGACCAAGATGACGCCACAGTTCCAGCATGAAAGCCTGGCAGAATCTCATTATTTCACCATCGCTCTTACCACGTGGAGAGAAGTCGGAACCACCTTTACCACCACCCATAGGCAGAGTAGTCAGTGCATTTTTAAACGTCTGTTCGAATCCTAAGAATTTCAGGATAGAAAGGTTTACAGATGCATGGAAACGAATGCCGCCTTTGTACGGGCCAATGGCATTGTTGAACTGCACACGATAGCCAAGGTTGGTTTGTACATCACCTTTGTCGTCCACCCAAGTAACACGGAACGTAAAGATACGGTCGGGTTCAACCAAGCGTTCTATGATTTTAGCTTTCTCGAACTCTGGATGCTGGTTATAGATATCTTCGATGGAAAGAAGTACTTCCTTTACGGCTTGAAGATATTCAGACTCGCCGGGATGCTTTGCCTCTAAAGAGGACATAATTCGTTCGATATTCATAATATTACGTTTTAAAAGGTTTATCCTTTCGTGATTTTAAGGTTATTCGAACAAAATGTCAGCGAATAACACTGCAAATATAGGTAAACTTTTGAATTTACCTATATTTTTCAGCAATATTTTGATTAAATAATGATAAAACGTCAGATTAATTATGAATTATAATTTAAAACTGAGGATTCATTCCCAGATTATACATGATAAAGCCGTAAATGTCCGCCTGTTCCTCAAGCACCTTACTCATAGGCTTACCTGCACCATGTCCTGCTTTGCTATCGATACGGATAAGCGTAGGATTCGTTCCGTCATTACATTCTTGCAGGGTAGCTGCAAATTTGAATGAGTGGGCAGGAACCACACGGTCATCATGATCGGCTGTAGTTACCATCGTTGCAGGATACTTGGTACCGGGTTTCAGATTGTGCAGTGGAGAGTATCCTTTCAGGTACTCAAACATTTCCTTACTATCTGCACTTGTGCCGTAATCGCTTGCCCAGTTCCAGCCGATAGTGAACTTATGATAACGCAACATATCCATTACTCCTACCTGCGGAATAGCTACACGGAACAGGTCGGGACGTTGTGTCATACAGGCTCCTACCAGCAAACCACCATTGGAACCGCCTACTATGGCAATCTTATCTTTATTAGTATATTTATTATCGATAAGATATTCGGCAGCCGAAATAAAATCATCAAATACATTTTGCTTCTGCATCTTGGTACCTGCTATGTGCCAGTCTTCACCATACTCGCCACCCCCACGCAGGTTAACCTGTGCATAGATACCTCCATTTTCCAGGAACGGAATACGTGATGTAGAGAACCCCGGATTAAGACTGATATTGAAGCCACCGTAACCATAAAGGAATACGGGATTCTTGCCGTCCTTCTTAAGATCTTTCTTATAAGTCAGGAACATCGGTATCTTTGTTCCGTCTTTGCTGGGATAAAACACTTGTTCCGTCACAAACTCGTCAGAATTGAAATCGACCTTCGGAGCACGGAAAAGCTCGTAGGTATTCGCATCCATATCATATTTATAAGTAGCACCGGGAATAGTAAATGAAGTAAATCCGAAGAAACATTCTTTATCATCCTTATCTCCCGTGAAACCTACAGAGCCAAGTGAAGGCAATTCTATTTCCAGTATTTCCTTACCATCCATCCCATATACATAAGCATGGTTGGCTGCATCCTTATCATAGGTCAGGAACAGTTTTCCACCTATCACTCCAGCATTCGAAAGTACATTCTCACTCTCCGGAACCAGTTCGGTCCAATCTTTCAGGGCAGGCTTATTGATATCTGCTATCATAAGACGGTACTTAGGTGCATCGTAGTTCGTAAACATATAAATCTTATCTCCTATCACTTCCATCGGAGCATAGTTATAATCCATATCCGTAGCCATTGTCACAAACGGAGCATTCGGTTTACGCAGATCTTTCATATACAAAGCATTTCCGCGCCCGTCACCGCTCTCATACAGGAACAGGACAGTCTCATCCTCATTTACACTGGCAGTATAAAAACGCTTGGGATGTGCCGGATTCTGATAAACCAGCTGATCCTGCGACTGCGGCGTACCCATCTTATGATAATAAATCTTATGATTCTCGTTTACGTTAGAAAATTCCTTTCCTTTCACCGGGGCGTCATAAGCGCTGTAATAGAACCCGTCTCCTTGCCAGGCAGCCCCTGTAAACTTCGCCCATTCGATGTGATCATCCAGCAGTTTACCGGTTTCCGTATCCATCACATAGATTTCACGCCAATCCGATCCGCTGCGTGATATGGTATATGCTGTATATTTTCCATTATTTGAGAAAGAGATACCCGATAAGGCTACTGTACCATCGTCCGAGAGTTTGTTAGGATCGAGGAATACACGTGGTTCACCGTCCAAGCTATCCTGTACATACAGTACGCTCTGGTTCTGCAAACCGTCATTCTTATAGAAGTAATACTTGCCGTGTTTCTTGAATGGTGTACCAATCTTTTCATAATTAGCCACATCCGTCAGTCGCTTCAGCAGAGCATCACGGAAAGGTATCTTAGACAAATAGCCGTTTGTTACTTTGTTCTGAGCTTCCACCCATGCAGCAGTTGCAGCGGAAGTGTCATTCTCCAACCAACGATACGGGTCGGGTACTTCTGTTCCAAAATAGACATCTACAGTATCCACCTTCGCGGTTTCAGGATACGTAATCTTCTGTTGTTGTGCACATGACATCATGATGATACCGGTTGCGAATAAAGTTACTTTTTTCATATTATACATATAAGAGTGTACAAGTTAGTTTAGGCGTAAAATTATAAAAACAACTGATAATAAACAAGGCTTTGCAGTATAATTATGCAGGGAAAATGAAATACCTGTCATGCAAGAACAGTGATAATCATTTAAGAAAAATACATTATATCTGAATAAGCATTAATAATTAGACCTTTGGATACCTCAAAATAACAATGATATGAAAAAGATGGAACAGAATACTCTCTTTTTTGTCGTACATAATATAGATTTCTATAAATTGAGAAAAAACTATGGCAACTGTAAAAGTAAAATTAAGAAAATCATCGGTGGAAGGAAAAGCCGGCAGTATCTATTATCAGCTATGCCACAAGCAGAGCAGCAGACAAATAACCACCCGGATGCATGTACCTTCCCAATGGTGGGATGCAAAAAAAGGAACATTTATAAATGAAGCGGACAACAGCGGAATGTCAGCCCGCCACCAACGTCAAATAGAGAAAGACTTGCAGTGCATCCGCCGGATTCTATGCGAATGGGACGGAGCCGGAAAAGACTACACTTTGGCGGATGTCATTGCCAGCTTTCATACTTGGAATGAAAAAGGAGACACCATACTGTCCTGTTTGGCTGCTTTGACCGATGAGTTAAAAAATGACGGACAATGGGGAAATACCCGTAACCTGCAACGGGCAATGAACAGTTTCTCCGGTTTCCTGAGAGGCGTGGATATCCCCCTCAATCAGGTGGACGAAAGGCTTATCATAGAGTACGAGCAATGGCTCCGATCACGAAAAGTAAGCAGAAATAGCAGTTCTTTTTATATGCGGACTTTGCGCTCTGCCTATAATAAGGTGATAAGCACGAGGCGGCTGGAACAGACATATCCCTTTCAGAGCGTTTATACAGGCGTGGAACGCACCCGTAAACGTGCTGTACATGAGGATATCATGGTTCGTTTGCAAAAATTGGATCTGACACGTTCTGCTCCGCTTGCCTTTTCGCGCGATTTGTTTATTTTCAGCTATTGTACCCGTGGAATGGCCTTCGTAGATATTGCCTATCTGAAGAAAGAAAACATCAGCGGAGGAATGCTTAGCTATGTCCGCCATAAGACAGGACAACGCCTCACCGTACGCATAGAACCTCCTATCGGGGAGATCATCAAACACTATGAGCCATACGTCCGCAATAGTCCTTATCTTTTTCCTATCATCACCTCCAATGATCCGGAAGAAGCATACCGGCAATATCAAACTGCGTTGGGCTACCATAACCGGAAGTTAAAAAAACTGGGAAAGTTGACAGGAGAGAATCTACGCCTCTCTTCCTATACCGCAAGGCATAGCTGGGCAACCGTGGCACGCAACCACAACGTCCCGTTATCCATCATTAGTGCAGGCATGGGACACACTTCTGAAAAAACCACGCTTATATATTTGGAATCTGTAGAAAATTCACTGATAGATAAAGCGAATGAAGGAATCTTGAAGGCTTTATGTTGTAACGTTTCTAAGTAAGAAACATAAAAATAACCGCCCAAAGATATAACAAATAAAAGAATAAAACAACATAATACAATAAATAATTATTTATACTTATATTTTAAAAAGAGTATAAAATATTGATTTCAAGCCCAATAAGTACTTGTTTATAGGCAGAAATGAATAGATATTCAAAATAAATATGAAATAGAATTCAATAAATATATTCTTAAAAAAATAATCAAAACATAGTATTGAATCTACAAAACTAAAAAAAATAGGATAAAAAATATTCTTTATCCTACAGTGATTCAATATTTTAAAGCGTTATACCATTTCTTACTTAGAAACGGTACAATTACAGGGTTACGGATGCCTTCTCTGGGGTTCAGGAGAAGTTCCGGGTTCCAAAAATCGACAGGCAAAACGAACAATTGGATCAACCTTACTTGCTGCGTATCAGAGTTGTTTTAAAGACCAAAAGACTCAGATACGCAGGAATGGAAGGAATATCTTTTAGATAAAATACGACAAAACATGCAAGTAGTACCTTCAATCATGCATTGGTACGCCTTCAAAGTCTTTTATAATAAAGTATTTGAGATAGAAGACACGCTGAATGAAGACAAAATCGAGACTTATATTCCTTGTGAAACAAGTCTTGTGGAACGTGGTGGAGTAAAAAAGAAGATACGCAAGCCGGTCATCTCCTCCCTCCTGTTCTTCTATTCCACGGAGAAACAGGCACTGGCATTACAACAGAGACTGACAGACCGCGTCATCCTATATACCCATCTTGTCAATTGGCAGAAATTACCGATAGCCATTCCCGAACGAGAGATGAAAATTTTCATGCTTGTCACTTCCTCCGGAGAAAAAGGACTGGATTATTTCGGTGATGCTCCCATGGAGTACAGCACCGGAGAACGGGTACTTGTGACGGATGGCCCGTTCAAAGGAGCAGAAGGCTACATACATCGTATCAAAGGAAACCGCCGGCTGATAGTAGCCATCCAAGGCGTATGTGCAGTGGCAACTGCCTATATTCCCCAATGCTTTCTCAAGAAAATATAATACATTACACTTAAAACAAATTTCTCAAACATGACAATTTGCCTTTTTGAGACCTTGGCGGCATTCACCGTCAGTTGCCTGCTCAGCGCAATGATTATTCCCAGAATATCATTGGTAGCCTTCAAAAGGAGGCTTTTCGATCCGCAGAATGACCGGAAGTTGCACACGACGCCCATTCCCCGTCTGGGAGGAACCGCTTTCTTTCCGTGCATCGCTGTACCCATTTCGCTCATCATCGCCTGCCACAATCTCTGCACGGACAGCAACTTGCTCTGTTGGGAACAGTCCACCTGCCTGCTCACCCTATTCAGTTGCCTCATTATACTCTATCTGGCAGGAATGAAAGACGACCTGATAGGCATGCGCTACCGTGCCAAGTTTGTCATCCAGACACTTTGCGGCCTTCTATTAGTGGCCTCCGGCTTTTGCTTCAACAATCTCTACGGACTGTTCGGCATCCACGAGCTGCCCCACTACATAGGCATACCGTTCACGGTCTTCATCATAGTCTATATCATGAATGCAATCAATCTGATAGACGGTATCGACGGTCTGGCTTCCGGATTGAGCATAATAGCGTTCTTCGCTTTCGGTTGCATGTTCGTCTGTCTGGATTGGTGGCTGTACGCTTTCATCTCTTTTGCCGCCTTGGGTGTGCTGATACCCTTCTTCTATTATAATATGTTCGGACAGACCCGCCGGGGGCGGAAAGTGTTCATGGGAGATACCGGTTCACAAACCATCGGCCTGCTGCTGGCTGTGATGGCCATCCGGCTCAGTATGTTCGACCCCGTCAAGGAAAAGATTTTCCCCGGTGCCATCGTGACGTCATTTTCCTTCCTGCTGGTGCCGATGCTGGATGTAGTCCGAGTGGTACTCCACCGCCTGCGCACTCACAAGCCTCCGTTTCTTCCCGATAAGAATCATATCCATCATAAATTCATCGCCCTGGGGATGTCCCAACATCAGGCACTGGGCTTCATCCTGGGCATCGCCTGGATTTTCATTATGTCCAACACACTCTTAGCCCCCTATCTATCCGTCACAGTGTTGTTCCTGCTGGACGTGGCGGTATGGACAGCCATGCACTTCTACATTACAGCAAAAATATTGAAGAAGAAGAAAACAAAGAATTAAACATCAAAAATTAATACAAGAACATTCAACAAAGAAACATTTAATATGAAGAAGCATCTTTTATATCTGCTCTTCTCGTTGGCATTGCTCACTTCGTGCAATACGTCAAAAGAGATTATCTATTTTCAGGATGTGCAGGTCAACAGTCCCGAAGCAATTGCCCCGCCTCAAGACATCACCGTGCAGCCCAAGGACCAGATATCCATCATAGTATCAAGTAAGGACCCCGAACTGGCAGCTTTGTTCAACTTGGCCCGCGTGCAATACAGAGTAGGTTCCAAAGACCCAAATAGCGGCAATAACAACGGGGAAATTTCCGGCTATACACTGGATGACAAGGGCAACATCGACTTTCCTATATTGGGAGAGCTCACTGTGACAGGTATGACCCGGAGCCAGATTGCCGCGCTAATAAAGCAAAGGCTGAAAGAAGAAAATCTGGTGAACGACCCGGTGGTCACCGTGGAATTCATAAATCTCAGCTTCTCCATTTTGGGTGAAGTAAAAACTCCCGGGAAATACAGCATTTCCAAGGACTATATAACCCTGCTGGAAGCTATCAGCATGGCAGGCGACCTGACTATTTACGGCAAGCGGGATGCCATTTTCGTAATCCGCGAAGAAAAAGGAGAACGAGTGACGCACTGGGTGGATCTCCGCTCCTATGATTTATTCAAATCTCCCGTTTATTATCTGAAGCAGAACGACGTAGTGTATGTGCAGCCCAACAAGGTGCGTGCCGGACAATCCACACTGAATGAGAACAGTGTGAAAAGCGTAGGACTATGGATCAGCATTGGGTCGTTCCTCACCTCGCTGGGAGTGTTGCTGTTTAAGTAGTCAGCTCATAACTAATTAATATTATTATGATTGAAAAGAAAAAGCCTTCCGACGATTTTATACGAATACAGGATTTATGGGGAATGTTTGTTCCCAAATGGCATTGGTTCGCCATATCCTTGTTCATTACTTTGGCCGTAGCGATGTTGTACCTGTTGAGCACTCCCCCCATTTACACCCGTACCGCCGCCATCCTCGTAAAAGACAACTCTAACAGCAGTTCTTCGACGGGAGCGATGAACGAATTTTCCGATTTGGGCATCTTCAAGTCCAATACCAACATCAATAATGAGCTGCTGACGTTGAAGTCCCTCACATTGATGACCGAGGTAGTCAACCGGTTGGGATTGAACGAGAGTTACACCGTCCGCAGGGGATTGAAGGACGTCGATTTATACAAATCGGCTCCCGTAGTCGTCACGTTCCCCGACAAGATAGAAACCAACTTGAGCTTCACCATCGAGTTATCCTCAAAAGACACGTTCATCCTTTCCGAATTTGAAGTATCGGGAGAAAGCACAGAAGAAACCTTCTCCGCCCAAATGGGTGATTCCATACATACCTCCGCCGGTACGATAGTCATATCTCCCGCGCAAGAGTTCAGCGACGCTTTTAAGAATACGCCTATCCGATACGCGCGTGGAGGCGTGCGCAACGTCGCCAACGCCTATGCAAGCGAACTGGTCGCCGAATTGGGTGACGAAAAAGCCACCATCATCAATCTCAGCATCAACGCCACCTCCATCCGGAAAGCGGAAGACATCCTAAACACTTTGATCGAGGTCTACAACGAGAACTGGATTCAGGACAAGAACCAAATTGCCGTCAGCACCTCGCAATTCATCAGCGACCGTCTGGGCGTGATAGAGAACGAACTGGGACATGTGGACGAAAACATCTCCAGTTACAAGAGCGAGCACCTGCTGCCCGACGTACAGGCAGCCTCCAACCTCTACATGGCACAGTCTGCCGAAAACAAAAAAGAGTTGTTGGCGCTGAACAACCAACTCTCCACCGCCCAATACATCCGCAGGGAACTGGACGCCAATCAATTGAATCGTCCGCTACCCACCAATTCCGGCATCGTCAACGCCAATATAGAAACTCTGATCAACGAATACAACAATCTGGTGCTCGACCGCAACCGGTTGATAGCCAACAGCAGCGAGAAGAACCCGCTGGTAAAGAACATGGCAAACTCCCTGCAAAGCATGCAGCACACCATCATCCAGTCCGTCGATAATCTAATCGTCTCCCTGAACACTCAAATCCGCAGTATCCGCCGACAGGAAGAGGCTACCACCCACCAATTGGCATCCAATCCGAACCAGGCGAAATACCTGCTATCGGTGGAACGCCAGCAGAAAGTGAAAGAAGAGCTTTATCTCTACCTGCTCCAAAAACGTGAGGAAAACGAACTATCTCAGGCATTCACCGCCTACAACACCCGCCTGATCACTGCTCCGCACGGCAGCATGTTTCCTACCGCCCCCCGCAAGATGAATATCCTGTTGGTGGCATTTGCCGTCGGGCTGCTGCTACCGGCAGTCATCATCTTCATGAAGGAGAACATGGATACCAAAGTGCGTGGTCGCAAAGATCTGGAAAGCCTGAGTGTGCCGCTCATAGGCGAGATTCCCCAATGCCCCGGCACGAAAAGGAAATGGCAACTTAAGAAGCGGCAGAAGATAAATACCATCGTGGTGAGTGAAGGCAACCGCAACATCATCAACGAGGCATTCCGCGTGCTACGTTCCAACATGGACTTTATGGCAGGCAAGGACAGCAGTCAGAATGTCTTCGTGCTGACCTCGTTCAATCCCGGCAGCGGCAAGAGCTTCCTGGCCCTGAACATCGCCATGAGTTTTGCCATCAAAAAGAAACGGATTCTGGTTATCGACGGCGACTTGCGGCATGGCACCACCTCCTCCTATATTGATTCTCCAGGCAAGGGACTCAGTGATTACCTAAACAATCAAATTAAAGATTGGAAGGAAATCGTTGTCCCTCACAAGGAATACGAAAACCTGCACTTCATCCCCATCGGCACAGTCCCTCCCAACCCTACGGAGATATTGGAGGACAGCAAGCTGGCGGATCTGATAGCAGCTTTGAGACCGGAATATGATTATATCTTCATCGACTGTCCGCCCGTCGACATTGTGGCCGACGCACAAATCATCGAAAAGCTGGCGGACCGCACCATCTTCGTTGTCCGTTCCGGCCTGCTGGACCGCACCATGCTCTCCGAACTGGAAACAATGTATACCGTGAAACGATTCAAGAACCTCTCCATGATACTGAACGGAACGGAAAGCACCGGAGGACGCTACGGATACGGCTATCGCTACGGATACCATTACGGGTATGCTTCTTATTATGGAGGTAAAGAGAAATAAGACTAAATAGTGCAGTGAAAAAACATAAATTAACTATAATAGTGCAGTTAAGTTCGAAAAACATAACAAAATAGTGCAGTTAAAGAATTAAATAGACTACCTTTGTTCTGTAATACATAAAAATATACCGTTATGAACATCAACGAATATGCACAAATTGTAGCAGACCAAAAAGAGGAACTGAAATTAATCAATTCTGAAGACTTATGCTCCCGAAAAGAAGAAAAACTATTCGACATAGATAGTCCTTTAGCGCAAATAGTCATAGGAGTACGCCGAAGTGGTAAATCAACAATCTGCCATAAAGTTCTAAAAGAAAGAAAGATACCTTATGCTTATATCAATTTCGATGACGAACGATTATACAAATTAGAATCCAAAGACTTAAATTCACTATTGGAAGCAATATATATGGTATATGGAGACTTCCAATATTTATTTCTTGATGAAATACAGAACATTGAAGAATGGTTTCTTTTCGTAAACAGATTGCTTAGACAGAAAATTCATCTTATCATAACCGGCTCTAACGCCAAACTCTTAAGTAGTGAACTCAGCACACACTTGACCGGACGGTATAACCAAATAGAACTTTACCCTTTTTCATTCACAGAATTCTGTCAATATCGAAAAATAGATACTAAAGACATTTCAACCAAAGGAGTAGCTTTCAAAAAAGCTGCATTTGAAGACTACTTCAAGAAAGGAGGCTTTCCTGAATTATTTGAGGTTAAAAACAGTCGAGGATATATTCAAGGATTATTCGACTCTATCATACGTAAAGATATACAGCAGCGTTTTAAAATCAGATATATAGAATCGTTACGTATGTTGGCTAACCATCTGATAGATGGCTTCGGTCAGGAGATTATATATTCCGACCTTGCTGAACGCTTTGGTTTTGGTTCTTCACACACAGCAGAAAACTACGTTTCATATCTTAAGCAAGCATATCTTTTGATAGGCATTCACAAATTCTCATTTAAAAGCAAAGAACGCATCCGTAATGAAAAGAGTTATGTGGTTGATACCGCCTTTATTACAGAAAGGGATGATGCTATGAATAAACAAAACTTAGGGTGGAAATTAGAGAATATTACTTATGTTGAACTATTAAGAAGAAATAAGCCTTTATTTTACGATGTTTTCTATTATCGGGAACAATATGAGATTGACTTTGTGATTTGTGAAGGAATTAATGTCAGAGAATTAATTCAGGTATCAGTTGATATTTCTTCTACCAAAACCTATAACCGGGAAATATCAGCATTGTGCAAAGCTTCTGCTGATTTAAAATGCAATAAATTAACCCTAATAACCATGAATGACAATAGAATTATTGAAGAAGAGAATCATACGATACAAGTTATATCTATCATAGACTGGTTATTACAAGAATAAAGCCTGCAATATGCAGTTATTTTCCAAATCCCAATCCATCGCAAAAAGCGGCCTTCTGAAAGGAATGACCGACTACCATTGCCACATCCTGCCCGGAGTGGATGACGGGGTGAAAACAATGGACGAATCACTTCTGATCCTGGCGGAAATGGAACGGCAGGGTGTCCGCAAAGTGTGGCTCACTCCCCATGTGATGGAAGACATCCCTAACGCCACTCTTATATTGAAAGAAAAATTCAAAGAGTTACAAGCCGCCTACTGCGGCACGGTGGAACTGAATTTAGCCGCCGAATATATGATGGACAACCTCTTTGAGGAACGCCTGGAAACCGGTGATCTACTCCCACTCCACGAAGGCAGCAGGCAATATCTGCTGGTGGAAACTTCCTGTTTCAATCCGCCCATGAATTTGCTATCTATCCTGAAGCACATTCAAACGAAAGGCTACCGGCCTTTGCTGGCACATCCCGAACGTTACCTGTATATGGACATGCCCGATTACCGCGCATTGAAGCATGAAGGAATCTCCCTCCAACTGAACCTTCCTTCACTGACGGGAATATATGGCATACATGCACAAAAAAAGGCCGCATCCCTGCTGAAAGCAGGGATGTACGACCTTACAGGAACCGATATGCATTCTGCTGAAAACTTCAGAGTATGGCTCGGAACACGGATTGGCAGTCGAGACAGGGACATGCTTTGGGCACACTGCCCGGCATGTCGCGATGGCCTCTGAGCTGCGCCTTCGGGAAGAGTTTCAGCAACCGGGACAGTAGCTGTTCCAGTTGTTCGAACTGCTCCCCGGTGAGCGTGTCGGCGGGATGTCCTTCCGCATCCAGTCCGCCTTCGTAGCATACACCGATGGAACAGCGGTTGAAAGGACGGCAATGAGCCCCCACTTCAAGCAACCGGCGATGCCGGCTGACAGTTCCGTCACGGCGTACGTAGAAGTGATAACCGATAGTGCGGAACCCACGGACACGATGGTCACGCAAGAGTTGCTCCACGGTATAGTCGCAGTTACAACGGGTAGCGGAACAGTGCAAGATGATGTAACGCACCGAATCGGCGGAATCCATCATCAGCCCGTTCTCCACCCCGGCGAGGAGTTCACGCTCACTGAGCACTTCCTCCCCGCCCACAGTCATAGGGAATGTTTCCTGTATCATGGCAGCATGCCCTCGACGATGGTTGAACAACTCGTCACCCCCAGTGCCGTGAGCGCCGCAATGGCCGCTTGAATGATAGCATTGAGCAGAGACACCCAAGTGATTTTATTTCCTTTTACAGAATCAGACATAATATTTAATTATTAATTGTTAACTATTAATTGTCAATTGTCAATTACTAATTGATCCCCTATCCAAGCGGATCGTCCTCTATGCCTCCGTCACCTCCGGTATTATCGCCTCCATCATCCACATTGCCCGGATCGGAGGAAGACACCTGTTTGATGACGTTTCCGTCCTTGTCGTAGCAGGTAATGTTGACGGAGGTATCCTTCAGTTCCTGCTTGATGTTGGTACTGGGGGTGAAGATAACTTTGCGGGTGGTGATGAGTCCCGCACTCACATCCTCCACTTTAGTCACTGCCCCGGCCTGCAAGCCGAAGCGCATGGTGCCCAGTCCGGGCACGGCAACGGAATGCCCTTCGGTGGCCCAAGCCTTGACAACGTCGCCGATAGCTTGCCAGGAGGCATTGAGACTACCCTTCGGTATTCCCGACCGTATGGAAGCTTCGGATATGACTTTTTCCTGCTTCAGCGTGCTGTAGATTTCGGCCTGCATGATGAAGCGATACTGCCCCGCCGAGGGGCCTACCGTCAGTTTGGTCTGACGGGCTTTTACTTTAATTCCCATAATCTCAATAATTAATAATGATGATGTTAGTGGTAAGCAGTAAGTAGTTACTATATCTACTTGCTCTTACCGCTGGCAAAGATAAAACAGGCCGGAAACCGACTTATGGGTTTCCATGGGTTCCGCAGGTTTACTCTTTACGGCTCACCCAAGTGTCTGGTAATCAACAACACTTGCCGGGAAGTGAGCAGCTTCTGAGAACGATGATAGCCGGTAGCTTCCAGTTCCTCCATCAGGGGAGGGCAGCCGTGGACCCAGCGCATCAAACGGTTGGTAGCCACTGCGGACGTTGACTTCGGAAAGTAGAGAAGAGACAATTCGCTCTTCGTCATGGAGATGGGATGAAAGGACATGGTTTTCAAATTAAAAATAAAAAAATAAAAATTAGTGTTTCCGGCACAATGCCTTCTGTTTATCAGAGTTGCAAGAAGCGCGAAATTGCTGCCCTATTGGAAAAATATTTTTTCCCAGTTGGGAAAAAATAAAAGGCTTGCAAAAACTTGCAAACTTGCAAAACTTGCAGCCTCCTCACACCCACACACGCGCATGCGCATACGTGCGTAAGGGGCAGGCTTGATCGGTACTTCGGATGAATCATCAGATAAACCTGTATTCTCCTCTACCGTTTTTCACCAGCCGGCCTTTGCCGGTCATGCGTTTCAGCAACGAGTCGATCGTATTGGCAGATATTCCGTACCGGGCACCTTCCCGGAGAGCCTGACTGCGAGTGAAACAGAGAGGCAGCATATCCAGAAACGCCCCTTGCGGCATTTTCTGCTGCGGCATTGTATCACCGGACGGAAGAAACGAAAGGATATGACACGAATGCCGGTACAGCGGCTCCACGAGCGCCAACACAGCATGAAAGTCATCGCTGCCGACGGTGAGTTCAAACTCCGGCACCACCCCGTCCTGCACATTCTCCCGTGGAATGCGGGATGAAGGTGACAGCCCCGGACATGCCATCAGTGCTTTTACAAGGTCGTCCGTCGTGCCCGACGACATCAACAGGGCATCAAGCGAACGTATCAATGCCACAATGCTGATGACGCGACAGATATTGATGGCGATACGTGCCACCGCACTTTTCATGGGATCGCCATGAATCACTGCCGCACGACCGAATACGCATGAAAGGTGAGCATTGAATTCGTCTTTCTGCTCTTGGGTGAGTTTCAGGTTTATGCCGCTCACAACAGCCGCCAGGGCATCGAGCAGGTGTTTCCAACGTTCGCCCCAGGCGGTGAACATAGCGTCATAGTCACTCCCGGAACAGTCGAACTGGTCTACCCATTCATGAATGGGAGGCATGCAGTAGAACACCTGACGCGAGAAGAGTCCGTTCTCTGCCGAGGGGATGAGCGGCTTCACCTGGGCGGGCGTTCCGCTGAGCAACACACTGAGATATGATTTTCTGCATTCCCGGTATTCGTGGTTGGTGCGGCGGTTATAGGCCAGCCGTTCATGATCGAAACTCTTGCGCAGCGTGTCGCTCCAGTGTCCGTAATCTGTGCCGATGGCTGCACTCACAGTATCAGCTTCGGTTTCACATATCAGTCCGGCACCGTCAGCGTCCATCAGGTTCTCCAGCATACCGGATCCGGAGTTATCACCTGCGATGAGAAACATCTTCATGCAAGGTTGTTCAGGTTCGGGCGTTGCCGCCTTTTCCTTGCCCAGCACGTCCCATAGGGCTTTCTCACGGCGGTAAGTTTTCATCTTCTCGTTGTATAGTTTCATCAGCGAGTCGTGTATAGGTTCTGCCAGCCGGCGCACCCACGTCAGCGCACCTTTTCCGGAAGCGGGCGGAGCGATGACAAAGGCTTGCAGGCACGGATATTTGCTTTTGCGTCCGTAGGTGAAGTACAACAGCTTGTTGAGGGTGGCGCCGAACACCGTCACGGCTCCCAGCAACAGGATGTCCCTTTGGGCGGGTGTGTCGCCGCAGTCTATCATTTGTTGCAGGAAGAGCGGCCACCGGTAATCCGGGAAGCAAGGCAGGGGAACGGGCACTGATTCTACAGGAGGCATCGGTTCGGAAGGAGGCATCGGCTCACCTTCTTTACGCGCGCATGTGTGTGTGGGTGAGGGGGCCTGCAAGTTTTGCAAGTTTGCAAGTTTCTTGTCGAGGCGCACACCTGCCAGTTGAGCCAGATGAAACACCGTTCCCAGGGAATTTCCTCCCCGTCCGTCGTGCAAGGCATGGCTGTAGAGTTTGTCAGCTTCATTCTGCCGGTACTTGGCGGACAAGCTGCAAAGACGATGGAAGAAACTCCGTCCCGCTTCGCCACAACTGTTGGCCACGGCGAAAGCCAGCGGCATATATTCCTGATAAGTGGGCGCAAGATCGGCTCCCGCCTGTTCGACGGCAAGAGTCAATTGTTCAATAATATCAATATCGTTCATGAAAAGAGGAGAAAATATAAATTATCAACTATTAATTTTTAATTTGCAATCTGCATCGTATGCCAGGAAGCAGGCTCTCGACATATCGGCGTTGGCGGTATCGGCCTTCAGTCCGTGCTTCCACTCCAGATAGTCCCAAGCAGTGTGCACAGCATTGTCGAACGACTGTTCCAGCGTATCCGTAAGGCTCAGGCGATAGGGTATAAAGAGTTTCACTCCCTTAGCGCCGGGACTTACAAAGGCAAGGTCGGGCTGCAACACTTCGTCGGCAAAGAGGCGATCGCGCCACATTGCGGCCTCTTGGGTAGAAGCAAGGTGATCGATATCTACTACAAATAGTCCGGAGGGCACTACGATGCACTGCTCACGGCAGTACGAGAAGACTCCAGCAGGCGTGACGTATGGCAACAATGTCTGTTTTTTTCCACGGAAAGTCTTATCGTTTTCCGTATCGGATCTTACTCTTTGTGTCAGTTCCTCCAGATGAGAGTCGGAAGAGATGTAGGCATGAAGCCCTGCTACACTGCACACTCCCGAAGGTACTTTATTAGTGACGGGAGCATTGAAAAAAGACATGATATATTCTTTCATAACGTCGATTCTGATTTAATTAAAGATATATTTTATATTCATCGGATTTATGTCAACAAAGATACAGCATATATCCCGCCTTCTACAACACTCATACAGGCGTTTACAAAGCGTTTATATTCATTGAGCGTTCATTGATAATTCATTGAAAAGAGTTGAAATAATCCAAGAAGAAAAGATAAAAAAATGGAAAGAGAAAATATAACTATGAACGACAAACCGGAAATAGAGATAAAAATATTCGGCGGTACGAACATGATAGTCCCCACGGGTACTACCGCCGTTCAGAACTTTTACGGCGATCAGTTTGCCGAGGTCGCCATCCGTCCCGAAGCAACCACGGGCATTGAAAGTCTGAGTGATGACGAGTGTCACCTCTTCACCTACGTGCCCGACGTGAAAAAAGTGCATGAGTACACCCGCCTCCTGAGCGAATGTACCAGTGCCCACGATTTGGCCGGCGTGGTGGGCATCATGCTCAGCGAGCCCCACGTGGACAAGGATACGGTGGTGAAAGGCACCTTCATCGAGGTTCTTCTTCCTTTCGCCTCCCGGCTGACGTCGGGGGCAAAGGTGGATAATGTGAGGCAACAGATTAATAATATGCTGATGACGAGGGGGAGGGAAAGAAAATAAGAGAAGGGTGAAAATATGGACAGGGAATAACAGTAATTAGCGAAATAGCACTATATTTGCAGTAATTAGCAGTTCATAAAAATCTCACAAATGACAATGCAGAAGTTGAAAGTAAAGAATTTGGGACCCATTAGAGAGGCAGATGTTACGCTCGGCGACCTCACCATATTGGTAGGTGAACAGGCGAGCGGAAAAAGTTTGTTCCTGCAAGTGATGAAGTTGTTGTTGGACAAGACCCATATTCTCAATACATTGGAGAAATACAACTATGTGGTCAATAAAAGTCCGGAGAACATTCTGACACTTTATTTCGGTGAAGGCATGGCTGGGGTATGGACTGATGAGACATGCATTGCCAATATAGATACAGAAATTTGCAAAAAGAATTCCCTTTTAGAAAAAGATGGAGTGGACAAGGAATCTCTTTTCTATATTCCGGCACAACGCATCCTGAGCATCTCGGACGGGCGTCCTAAGAATTTTATGAAATTTGATGCCTCTACTCCATACGTGCTGAGAACTTTCAGTGAAACTCTACGGTTGTTTTTCCAAAGCGGGCTAAATGCTGACGGAATTGTTTTTCCTGCACACGAAGAAATGGACACATCTTTTGACGAGAGCATCTTTCATGGTGGACGCATTGTGGCGGACGAGAGTTCGGGACAGAAGAAAATGCGGATGGAAATTGATGGATTGAGTGTGCCGTTCATGACCTGGAGTGCCGGACTAAAGGAGTTTATGCCGTTATTGATGGCTTTCTATTGCCTGTATGGTCATTATTCAGCCGTAGCTCCCAAAGAGAAATATGAATATGTGGTGCTGGAAGAACCGGAAATGGGACTTCATCCGCAAGCAATAAAGACTATTATCCTGCAAGTGCTGGAGTTGATGCAAATGGGGTACAAAGTGATTATCTCCACTCATTCTCCTGTCTTTCTGGAATTTGCATGGGCTTTCAATCTACTGAACAACTATGTGGAAGAGGGAAAAGATGAAGCTTTGCTCGAAATGTTTGATTTGAACAATGCAACATCCGCAAAAGATAAACTATACGGTATCTTCAACAAGTCTGTCCGTACTTATTATTTTGCACGTAAGTCAGGCAAGGTACACTCATTAGATATAACCTCTTTAGATGCAGGAGATGATAATCCTGATATTTCCGAATGGGGAGGAATATCGCAATTTGCCGGGAGAGTATCAGAAATCGTGGCTAAATATATGAGTGCAGATGAATAAAAAAGGAACATACACGACAACAAAGAAGAATTCGGCAAAAGGAATATCTCTATTTGAAGAGGCCATAAACACCACTCCGGATGTGGCAGGAAAGTATCAAAAAGGATTAACTGCTTTAGGTAATTATAGCACCAAGATAGAGGTTGAGAATTCTCAACTGATAGACGGCAGTCTTGATATTGATAAGACTGTTAAACAGCTATATCCGGAAGATGCTCGCTGGGATTATGCAGTATCATATAATGGAAAGGTCTATTTTATAGAAATACATCCGGCAATGACCAGTGAAGTTACAAAAATCTTAGAAAAATTGGCTTGGTTGAAACAATGGTTGCAGCAGCAGGCTCCACTCATAGATAAGATAAAGGCGGAGGTGCCATACAGTTTCCAATTGTATGATTTTACCTACATCGCCACAATATCGGTGGTTGGCTGCTGCGGGTTTGTTTCCTAAAAGAAAGTGTAAATTGCCCATTAAAATGTAGTATCAAGCATTTTCAATCCGAAGGTTTATATACCCTATATATCTTTAAAATAAAACCTTTCATCTTTTAAAAACAGTGTTTATACAAAAGACAATATGCTGATGACGAGAGGGAGTGGAAGATAGAAGGACAATAAAAAAAATAATGCCGTTATGAAACTGAACGAACAGGAAATATTCTCTGAAACTTTTTTCGGTATTCATTTTAATTCCGTACATTTGCTATAATAAAAAATCTGTTATTTATGGATCTATCTCATAAGACATATATAGAATCATTCTCAATCAAAGGTTTATGGGGAGAAAAAGACATTATATGGAAGCACATTAACCCTGATGTAAACGTGTTGGTAGGCATTAACGGCAGCGGGAAAACAACCCTGCTAAACGCCATGAATGCCTATTATAGCCAAGATAACAAGGAACTTAAAAAACAGACAGGTGAGCTTTTGGGCAATCCGGTTTCCAATTGCGTTTACCCGACAACTTACTTACGTTCATTCGATACAGTCCCCGTCATAGACAAACGAAAATCCCAAAGTCCGCTCATGCAAGAACTGAACAAAGTAGTCATTCAAAACCAAGAAGGGCTCTCTTTTTTCAACTATCGAATGAAAAAGCTGGACTATCCGGAGAAAGCAGAAGAGATACAACAGAATATAGATGAACTGTTTGCCATTGTAAACGAATTATTTTCGGACACTCAAAAAAGAATCGACACATCAAAGGGCAACAACAGTACATTGATCTTCCACCAAGGTAGCCAAATTATCCACTTGGAACAATTGTCTGCCGGAGAGAAGCAGTTACTTTTGATTCTTCTCAAAATGTTTCTGTTAGAAAAGCAACCTGCAGTGTTCTTCATGGATGAACCAGAAATATCATTGCACATCAGATGGCAGCGAGAAATCATCAACAAACTACGCCAACTGAACCCTTTGTGCCAACTTATTATCTCCACCCACTCTCCCAGTATATTCGGAGCCGGATGGGGCGATAAGGTTATCTATATGGAAGACCTAATGCGGTAGTTATATGTCAGAATCAAATATTGAAATACAAGCCGAGTATTACAGAAATATACCCATACTTGACAGAAAATTCAAAGCAAGCGTCCATCTGGAAGATGAAGAGGATGAATTATTTTGGGACACAATGTTACAAGCACACCGTCCCGGACATTACTTCTATATCTATTACAGCAAAAATGATAATGACAATGAGACGCATGGTTGCACCCAATGTTTAAAATACAAACAGTTTTTATCAAAGAATTTCTTCATCTGTATAGATAGCGATTTACGTCATTTGCGCAAAGAGCAAGGAATAAATGCCGGCAATTTCATTCATCAGACCTATTGCTACTCATGGGAAAACCATTATTGTTTTGCAGAAAGATTACAAAGAACATTAGTAAATAAATGTCCGGAAGTGGCTGAGCAGTTTGACTTCAGAATATTTCTGGCTGCATATTCCGCCGCAACATATAAAGCTTTCCTCTTGTTTCTGACAATGGACAGGAAAGAAATCAGGGGATTCAGCCTGAAAGATTTCAGAAAGTTACTTCCACAACAGTGCAGCCATAAAAACATGACAAACAATGGAGAAGCTTTCAACCGTGAAATGGAGAAAGAAATCACAGCATTCATCTCTCCTCTCATTACAAGTCATCACTTAGATTTAGAGGCTGAAAAAAGATACTATCAACAATTAGGGCTAACAGAAAGCAATGTCTATCTTCACATCAGAGGACATCAATTGTATAATCTCGTAGAATATATCGGAAAATATTTATGCCGTCCCAAAGGCATCAATTTCACAGATGAAATTCTGCTGGATGATATACAAATGCAAGGGTATTGGGAGGTAGAAAAAACAGGCGAGGATATCCGAAGCTTTTAATGTGTAAAAACAGTGTTTATACAAAAGACAAACGTAGAGGGTTTGGCCATCATTGAGCCATGCCTTCTCAAAGACGCGCGCGGCTACTTCTTCGAGTCTTTCTCACAACGGGAATTCGAAGAGAAAGTACGCAAGGTGAATTTCGTACAGGACAATGAGAGTATGTCATCATACGGAGTGATGCGCGGACTTCATTTTCAGAAGCCGCCTTTTGCACAAAGTAAACTGGTGCGTTGCGTAAAAGGTTGCGTACTTGATGTGGCGGTAGATATTCGCAAAGGATCGCCCACATACGGTGAGCATGTGGCTGTAGAATTGTCGGAAGACAATCATCTTCAGTTCTTCATTCCCAGAGGTTTTGCCCATGGTTTTGCTGTACTGAGCGAGGTGGCTGTATTTCAATACAAATGTGATAACTATTATGCTCCGCAAGCTGACGGTGGAATCAGTATCTTAGATGAAAGTATAGGGATAGACTGGAAAATACCGGTTGATAAGGCGATACTTAGCGAAAAAGATATGAGGCATCCGTTACTGGGGGAGTTTGATTCGCCTTTCTCTATAGATATTTGATAATCAGGAGTGGATGGATATCATCACAAGTGGGATTATGAGAAATACTATGACGAAATGTACAATGAACGATAATATTGTTTTATGAATATCCTGAAAAAAATATGGTTAAATAGATGGATGCTCCGTTCTATTTTTAGCACAATATATTTCAATCTGTATTATTTGCCTTTTAAGCAAGCAATAAAGTTACCTATATTATTGTAATACTTCGGTAAAAATTTACCGAAGTATTAGTTATTATAAACATAGGAACTTTTCCTTCAAATCATATTCGAAAGATTGTATATAGGATGCTTTGAGCATCTGTATCTAAAAAAGTAATCTTTCACTATCGTACCGAAATACGATGTCCACAAAAGCTGACAATAGGGAAAGGTACTATTATAGGTGATAATGCAATATTAGATGCAAGGTGTGGTTTAATTCTGGGAGAGAATGTAAATCTGTCAAGTAATGTTTCCATATATACATTACAGCACGATCATCGTGACCCTTATTTCAGGTGTAATACAAGAAATAAAAAAATGTCTGTAGAAATAGACGATAGAGTTTGGCTTGGTTCAAATGTTATTGTACTGCCTGGTGTACACATAGGCGAGGGTGCCGTCTGTTGTGCTGGCTGTGTTGTGACCAAAGATGTACTTCCATACTCTGTAGTCGCTGGAATACCAGCAAAAAAAGTAGGTGAACGTCCTAAAGTTTTAAAATATGAATTTAATGGAAAGACTTGTGCTTTCTATTAGACAATAGTATGTAGCAAACAATAACACACAAACTTAATTTCTAATTTATATGAAAAATCAAAGAAACAAATCATTGGACATCCTTTGCGGTGTACTGATTGTCCACATGATAAGTGCACATATCTTTCAAAATGCTAAAGTAGATGATTGTTTGTTCTTTCACATACAAATTCTTTTGTTTTTCTTCTTCATGCCGTGGTTCTTCTTCAAAAATGGCATGTTCTTTAAGTATAATACTGATAAGAAAGTTTTTGTACACAAAAGTTTCAGGCGACTGATGATACCATTTTTTGCTTGGGGAGGCATATCTATGTTGTTCTGGTTCTTTAAGGTGGCTATAGGTGAACATGGTGATGATTGGAAATGGTATATTGGATCAATCAAAGCATTACCTATTGTTGGAACTTTCGAAAGTTGTATTCCACTGTGGTTTCTGCTATCATTGTTTATTGTCAGAGTAGTATATAATTCGGTTTGTTTTAGTAATATTTTGACATGGCTTTTAGTAATAATCTCGGTGACTGTTCCATTTGTGTTCCATTGCATAGGGTTTGACTCTTTGTACAGTATAAGCCACACCCTTTTGGGTTTCTTTTTCTTTCATTGGGGGTACAGTCTGAAAGAGAGACAATATTGTAACAATATATTTGCTATGGCAACGATAATCTGTATAGCCGTAGCATTTTACGATCCGTTATATTTAGAAATGGTTAGCAACAAGCAAATGATTGGCAATTGCTATCTTCTCAATTTTCCATACGCTATTGCGGCTATAATAGTATTTAATAATATTTTAAGCATTTACCCCTACACATTTCAAACCATTCATATTCAGTAGTTTACCAATATCTTGAAAGCATAGGACGTAACTCAATGAATTATTACGTCACACATTGGATTCTATTGCTGCTAATAAAAATAATTATGATCAATATCTTGGGGCTAAGCTATGGATGGACTATGTTCTGGATTATGATTACAGCCTGCGTAATAATTCTTCCGTTGCTCAGCATGCTGCTTAACCTTCCTCGTTTTGATACGGTGATGGGGAGAAAAAAGTAGCAACTCCAAATCTGATATTTATTATTTTTACAATGTCGAAATCAATCAAAGCAAATTACATATATACTGTTGCCAATACATTTCTTGGACTGGTATTTCCTATTATAACTTTTCCTTATATATCAAGGATATTACAACCTGGAGGTATTGGATTATACAATTTCTATAGTTCCATATTGGCATACGTTGGATTATTAGCAAATATAGGTATATCGCTTTATGCAACTAAAAAGATAGCACAATACAGAGAAGACCAGAAATTAAGAAGCAAACTGACCGCTGAAATATTCTTTCTTAATGTTATAACTACTTTTTGCGCTTATTCTTTGGTCTTTTTCTTAGATTGGTTTATACCACAAATACATGAAAACCGATTGCTGTTTTATGTAATGAGTCTCGGTATAATAATGGGACCTATGGCGGTTAATTGGTTTTTTCAGGCTATGGAAGATTTCAAATATATTACTATACGATCACTCTATATAAAGTTCCTTTCACTCATATTATTATTTGTGTTTGTCCGAAGCAAAGAGGATATTATTTATTATGCGATAGTATCTTTGATAGCCACAGTAGGAAGCAATTTTTTTAATATTATCCATTTACAGAAATATATAAAAATTAATGATATAGATTGGAAATCACTGAATGTCTTTCAGCATTTAAAACCTAGCCTTGTATTATTCATTCTTAATGTTGTAGTTAGTATCTATGTAAATCTGGACTCTATCATGCTTGGCTTTATTCAATCGGAGGAAGCGGTAGGATACTATTCTGTTGCTGTGAAAATATCACATATTATCTTGTCAATGTTAACTAGTTTAGGTATAGTGCTTTTACCACGTTTTTCATATTTGCTGGAAGTTAAAGAATATGGTGAATTTAACAGACTATGCAAGAAATCTATGGATTTTACTATTTGCGTTTCCTTACCGATTGTTGTTGGAGTGATATTATTGGCACAACCTCTTATTATTTGGATATTCGGGCAAGAGTATCAACCTTCAGTAAGTGTACTGCAAATTATAGCACCTATTATTTTACTTGCCGGAATAACCAATGTACTTGGCATACAGATATTGTATCCCAAAGGAAAGGAAAATTTAGTGATACTGAGTACGCTTGGAGCAGCTATTGTGAATTTCCTGCTTAACATATTTCTTATTCCTAAGTACTCTTACAACGGTGCTGCTACGGCAACATGTATTGCCGAGTTTATCGTATTGGCTATACAAGTTTGGTTAGGAAAAAGATTTTTACCCAAAGGGCTTTTAACGTTTTCCTCACTTACATATTTGACAGCAACTATATTAATGGGCTTTTCTGTATACACAATGAGAGAATTAACCCAATTTTCTCATTGGGGAATGATAGTAATACCCTCAATTACAGGAATATTAACATACGGAATAGTTCTATTGTTATGCAGAAACGAATTGGCTATTAGCATTATAAAGCAAATTAAAAACAAAATTATATGGATTTAATCATCGGATCAGGTATCACAGGACTATCTTATGCCGCTTTTTGTGGCCATTCAGATTATCTCATCCTTGAAAAAGAAAACCAAGTGGGAGGATATTGTAAGACAACCTGCCGCAATGGTTATGTTTGGGACTATTCCGGACACTTTTTTCATTTCATGAATGAAGAAATCAAGAATTTCATAATGACTTCAATGAATAAAAAGGATTTAGTTGAGATAACCAAAGCAACCTATATTAAGTATAAAGACAAGTTAGTTGATTATCCTTTCCAAAAAAACATTCACCAACTTTCTAAAGAAGAATTAATTGATTGCTTATATGATTTATTTACGATTGATAAGCAAGACTATAGCAATTTTAAGGAAATGCTTTATGTTAAGTTTGGAAAATCTATTGCTGAAAAGTTTTTGATCCCATACAATACCAAACTATATGCCTGCGATTTAAATACTTTGGACAAAGATGCTATGGGGCGTTTTTTCCCTTATGCTGAGAAAGAGGATATTATTAGAAATTTCAGGCATGAAAAGAACAATTCCTATAATGCTACATTTGTATATCCCAAGTCTGGTGCTGTTTCTTATATAAATTCAATGCTTGCACACATAGACAAATCTAAGATAAGGACTAATAGCGAAGTTTCAAACATTGATTTAGCCAATCATAACATAACAACAGAAGAAGGAGAAACTATTTATTATGATAGACTTATATCAACAATTTCTTTCCCTTCACTTCTACAAAAAGCAGGAGTGGAATATGATGGAAACATTTATAACTGGAATCAGGTTTTGGTGTTCAATCTTGGTTTTGACACAAAGGGAAAGGATGTAACATCTCATTGGATTTATTTCCCTGAATCAAAATACTGTTTTTATCGGGTAGGATTTTATAGCAATATACTTTCAACAGATAAGATGTCACTTTATGTGGAAATTGGTTTCAAAAAAGGTGATATAATCCGTATAGAAGAATGGTTGCCTATCGTACTTTCCGATTTAAAAGAAGCAGGTATTGTGGACGATGCACAAAAGCTGCTTGACTACGAAAGCATACTGATGAATCCTGCATATGTGCATATCAATGCGTCATGCATAACTGATGTAAAAAAGAAGAAAGAGCTATTAAACAATAGTGATGTTTACTCCATAGGCCGTTATGGTAGTTGGACCTATTGCTCTATTGAAGACAATATAAAGGAAGCCAAGACTTTGACAGAACAAACAAAAGTGAAATAAATATGGAGAAACTCTTAACGATAGTAGTTCCTGTATATAATACAGAAAAGTATCTTTCAAAATGTCTGGATTCGCTGATTGTACGCAAATACATGGAACACTTGGAGATTTTGGTTGTCATTGATGGTAGTCCGGATAATTCAGCGAAGATTGCCAGAGAATATGAAATCAAATTCCCCAACACCTTCACTGTTGTAGAAAAAGAGAATGGAGGACATGGTTCTGCTATAAATAAAGGACTGGAATTGGCAACAGGTAAGTACTTCAGAGTGCTTGATTCAGATGATTGGTTTGATGAAGCCAATTTTGAGACATTTATTAATAGACTTAGCTCTGCTACTGAAGATGTTGTAATGACACATCTAATGCGTGAATACATATCCATAGAAAAAAGTGTTCTATGGGGAAATGATAATATAAGATATGACTACAGTTATACTGATTTTTCCGTATTGGACAGTCTTGATGTAAATTTCTTTGGAATGGGTCGATGTACATACAAAACTGAGAAATTGAAAGAATATAATCTTCAATTACTTGAGAAAAGGAGTTTTGAAGATACATTTTTACATGTATTCCCACTTCTGTTCATGAGGTCTTTTGTATTCTATAATATGGTGGTGTATCATTATTATCTTGAAAGACCAGAGCAAAGTGTAAAACAAAAGGTCACAATCAAACAATGTAACGATTGGAAAGCCTTGATAGAACAAATTATAGCTTTCTATATGTATAATCAAATCAGTTTAAATGATGAACGGAAGAATTTTGTTTTGAAAGCGTTAAAAAAGTATACAGAAGAAGAATACTTAAGAATAAACTCTCTGCCGTATAATGAGGCTCGAAAGGGGTTGAAAGCATATCACACTCATTTGAAATCATTTCCAATATACTACAATATTATAGGGAAGCATGGACAAACATATGCTTCTATGCCGTATTTCATATTCCGCTCTGCAAGAGCTATATATGTATGGTTGGTAATAACCTTTAAGAACTAGTTTTGTTTTTTTGCGGTAATGTTTTTTTGTGATATACAAGGTTATGCACATAAATAATCATTCCACCTCTATTTCCATAGGAAAAGCCATCGCCATAATATTGATGGTAGTGGGACATAGCGGATGTCCGGAACCATTGCGTGCATGGATATACACGTTTCACATGCCGTTCTTTTTCTTTGTATCAGGATATTGCTTTAATGAAAAATATTTGGATGCTCCCCAATCGTTTATAAAGAAACGAATGAAGTCGCTTTGGCTTCCATTTGTGAAATGGGAGATTCTTTTCCTGCTTCTGCATAATCTGTTTTACAGATGCCATTTCTATGAACAATGCTATTCTTATAAAGAGATGGTGAAACGATTCTTTCAGTACTTGTATATGTTTGGAAGTGAGCAACTGCTTGGAGGATTTTGGTTTTTAAGACAATTATTGCTGGCTTCCATATTAGGCTGGATTGTTATAAAGGCTGCACAAACCTTGCGGAAACGTTTTCCATCTTTAGATTATAAGATGCTATGCTTTATGGGGGGGGGTATTTTGTTGATTTTCACGACTTTATCATACAAGCATAATCTTAGAATACCCTTTTTAATGAATAAACTAAGTTTTTTGAGCGCACTGTTTTATATGTCAGGCTATATATTCAAACTTTATTCACCCAAAATCAGTCAATGGTTGCTGCCTGTGCTTTTTATGATAACTACTATAGGAAGTGTGATGTGTCCTGTCTCTATGTTGGATATGAAAATTCAATGGCTTTTGCCGTACATAGCAATAGCTTTGACAGGATGCATAATGGTATTTATTATGTCTGATATAATATCACATACACCCTTATCGATATTAGGCAATTATGTAGGTACTCACACACTTACCATACTTACATGGCATTTTTTAATGTTCAAATTTATTTCAATTATTATTATTGTTATAAATAAAATGGACATTAATCTTTTATCCGCTTTTCCAGTAATAGAACAAGAGGCACATAAAGGATGGTGGATAGCGTATGCCATTGTAGGAATATCATTTCCTTTATATATGGCAAACAAGAAGGAAAACTATCAATCAAAAACTGTCAATAAAAATTCGACACACTAAAAAAAATGAACAAGTCAACTTATTTAATAATAACAGGATTGCTTTCGTTTGATTATCTCACCAATAATTTCACAAGGTTTATTACTTCTGACTTGTATTTGGTGGCAACCATGCTGTGGGCATTATTCGGATTTTTCTATTACAAGGGATATTCTCCACTATATACAAAAAAAAATCAGATTTATATTTACCTGTTCTTTATATTAATTTTTTTAAGCCAACTATCTCCGTTATTCAAATATAATCAGGACTTAATATCAACCATCATCGCAAACAGGCTGGAATATTCATTTATATTCTTGTTGGTTTTATGCAAGATAGGTCCTACTGAAGAAGATATTTTCCATACTTTCAAGGTTTTGGGAATAATAACTCTGGCATTTGGAATAATTGCTTTCTTCTGTCCACAATGGTTTATTGATGTAAGACACCTAAAAGGATTTTTGTATAATCAGGCTAGAGGAGGATATGATTTGTTGGCGGCATGTCCTGGAGCTCATGCTGCAGTATATTACTTTTACATACTCATATATAAAACAGTCACACCAAGGCAGAAAGTCAGAAATACTTGTTTTGGGCTACAATATTTATGATTTATATCTTTGCTATCCAAAACAGGAGCACACTGATAATGGCAGTTCCCAGCTATCTGTATGTGTTGATGAAGGCTCAGACAAGATATAAATGGATTATTATAACAATAATTGTTGCCGTTGCCGGAATATATGTAATTAACGCATTTAGTGCATTGATTGAAGAAAGCCAAAGCCAGTTAGGAGACAAACATTATAACAGGTGGCAGGCTGTAGAATATTATCTGTTTAAACGGAGTTATGGATTTTATGATACTCTTTTTGGAAATGGAAAACCATCGGCTGGTTCTGTTTATCTTTATGAACTTGTCAGAGCATCTAAAACCAGATTAGCCTTTATCTCAGACATAGGTCTTTTAGGAACTTTCTTTTTTTACGGACTTGCCATGATGCTATTCATATACCATTTTATATTGGCTGCAATTTTAAGACGTAATATGCCGCTATATTTGCGTTTATATGCATTATGGGTATTGTTAGTTCCTACTATCCATTGTTTTGGTTTAGGAGGAAGCTGTTCAAGCATGATAGCGTTTTCCATATTTTTTTATAATATATTGCTTTATGAAGACAGATGTGAGCGTGTCGATAATCATAGTTAATTACAACACGTTAGAAATAACAAAACATTGTATAGACAGCATATTCGAACATACTTCAGAGGTTGATTTTGAAGTTATCGTGGTTGATAATGATTCTTGTGATGGCAGCAAAGACATGTTGTCTGCCGACAGTCGTATAGTCTATATCAAAAGCAGAAGTAACCTCGGCTTTGGCAAAGCCAACAACTTAGGAATGAAATATGCTAAAGGGAAATACATCTTTCTCCTCAATTCAGATACGATTCTCTTGAACAATGCAGTAAAATATTTTTTTGATTCGATGGAGAGGATGCCTAACAACGTGGCCTGTTTAGGAACTATCCTGTTAGCTGCTGATGGCATTACAAAAAATAATTCATACGGAGATTTCCCATCCTTATCGAATACATTTATGAATGTTATCAGGCTATATTTTCGTTTTGGCAAAGCTGGAAAAAGAGAGAATAGGAATTCCGATAGTTTTAAGGTAGATTATATTATTGGCGCTGACCTGTTTATTCGTCAGGAAGTGATCGAGAAAGTGGGATTATTTGACCCTGATTTTTTTATGTATTTTGAGGAAACAGAAATGCAGTTACGGTATTCACAGCTCGGATATGAATCACGAATTATATTCACTCCATCCATCATACATTTAGAATGTGTTTCAGCAGGTGGAGGAAGTAAACTTTCATCGATAAAGCAGCGATTGATGTATTTCCATAGTATGTTCATATATATGAAAAAACGTTATGGCTGGTTCAAGTATCTACTTTTCAGAGTACTTGTTATATCATATTTACCTACATTCCATCGAATAGACAAATCAAATTTTAAAAGTTCTTTAAAATTGTTCTTCTACACTTCATGAAA
>ENA-OWOU01000193-OWOU01000193.1-gut-metagenome-genome-assembly--contig:-NODE-193-length-43797-cov-4.943847_pt1 | contig 43797 bp, 36 predicted proteins | sample MGYA00248248_ERZ651801 | MGnify/ENA primary metagenome ERZ651801 (study PRJEB26908, sample SAMEA4031710) | gut metagenome | biome: gut; feature: normal infant; material: stool | place: China | collected 2015... | reverse complement strand
CCCGATATAGGTAATATTTTCATTATCTTTCTTATGCTGTTCAAAAGCGGTAATATCAAACATTTTGGTACATACCTCAATAGTATCGTCTCCCTTAGTGACAATATTACCTAACGTATCAGCATCAAGATAGGACTTACTTTTCTCCACCTCAAACTCATTTATGGCTGAATCTTCTTTCTTCGCCAACCTTTCCTTTCCACCGGAGCAAGAAGTAAACAAACTCAATATTCCCATAGCGATAATCAGTGTTTTCATGGCTCATATATTTTTATTCCAAATGGCGACAAAGATACCCCGTCACCTCACATATCCCTTTTCGCTTCCTATCCATTCTTTTTCGATAACTACTCATTAGAGCAATATTTCTTGATAATGGCATCCACTTTCTTTTTCCATTTATTAGAGAGTAAAACACTTGTAACGTCTGTCATGTAAAAATGACCATTCTTATAAGGAAGTTCTTTGGTTTTTCCAACAAATATGTAGTAAGTCTTTGGAGGAAGATCTGCTTTGCACTGATATGCTTTCTATCATACCATATTCTATTATTTCCCCGGCTTCATTTTTAACATCATCATATTTTATCACACTTGCATCATCAAACGCTCCGCTTTTAAAGGCTTTAATAATGTCTCGTGTTTCCTTTCGGGTTAAAGGGATTATCGAAGCTGAATCCGAAACGCTCCACCATGCGTCCACATACTTCTTATCAATCAAGCCCAATGAATCAGAATCTCCGATAAAATGGTATAGGAAGTCCTTCTTTTCTATTTCACCGTAATCGTATTGTTGCGCATTGGCATTTAACCCTAAACTCAGTAATCCCATTATCAATACTATTTTAAGTTTCATGTTATTTCATCATTATTGTTTTTCCAAATATAGCACAAACTTCCATAAAACACAGCAAATGCTGTGTTTTATGGAAGTACAGACACAAAAAAAGCACCCCGTAAGGTGCTTCACGCATCAAATACATGTATCATTGAATGATATTTAATTTCCGTTCAAAAGAATCATTTCAGCAGTTTATATATAGCATCATACTGCCGTTTCAGTCGTTTGGTATCAAGTCCTGTGGTAAAAGCCAGCACGTATGACATTCCCAAATGTGCCATTCGGAACATATCAACGACCTCTTCCGTGGCAATATCCTTTCTGATTTCTCCCGAAGCCATTGCCCGGTCAATTATCTTTTGCCACATCTGATGATCACTCTCGAAGATTGCATCCATTCTCTCCACGAAGTTCGGATAATACTTGTATGCTTGGAACTAGAACTGAAAATAACATTTGGCACATTCCTTTCTATCTACGCCCAGTTCTTTGCTTAGATAGTCCATTGTCCTTTCCACCCCTTCGATATATGCTTGCAGGAAGTCCCGCAATGAAATATCTTCCACATACACGAACTTCTTTTACACCATGTGCGGTTCAAGAATATATGTATCTACGACAGTCTTGAACAGTCCCAGCTTATCCTTCGTGTTATGATAAATCCCCCTGCATGATAACCCGATAGCCTTTTCCAGTTTTACCACCGTCACCTTCTCGTAATTGTCCTGCAAGAACAGTCGGAACGCATTTTTATATATTTCAGCCTTATTTGTTTTTATATCGGTGCAACTTATATTTATCTTTGATTTCTACGAAGATAATACATTTCTTCCGAACAGCCATATCTCCACCCGTAAAACCTCACATACCCTCCCCCTTTTTACAACAAGTGATAGGGCAGGTGCAGGAGGATATGTCAAAACTGCCACCTCCCCGTTTATAGTATTAACAACAGTTCATTTTTAGAAATAGATGAGGTGCTATAATTCGGACATTTCACTTTCCTCAAATGCAAATAGTTTTACCAGTTTATCTACCATTGTATTATTACGGGCAATAATAGCTTTTTCTGTCCATTCCTTTATTTCAGCAAGATTAGTAGTACTTCCGTTATATTTGAACCCAATCTTGTTGAGAGATAAACCATTTTTATACCCTATATTTATTTTGTAGCCTAAGAATTTTTTGTCCTGATGCAAGTCTTGTTTGACCCTGAAATCGGCATTAGATAATTGCGAATTATATCCGCTCAAAGTTAAGTTACCTAAACAATGTACTAAACGAGATTGTATATCATAGGCTTTTTCTTTGTCGCCACCTGCAATCATATCTATCCAATGAGGTGGAATTGTACTCCCTTGTGGAAATATATGCTCCACAGTCCAAACCAACAAGCCCTTATCATTTCTCGCCCACAAATCAGGTTTATATTCACGTGAATGACTTATCTCGTCTAACTTAGTTAGGACATATCTCGCCATTCCAGAGTTATAAAGGAATAAGTTCTTTTCTAATCCTTGTTTTAACGAATTAATATCGGAAGGTTTACCTTTCCCTGTTAATAAGAAATTGATAATTGTATTACTATCAAGTTTGCCAGATTCATCAATAATTTTTTGGCAATTTTCGATAACCTCTATATTTATGGCATCTAAATCTCTTGTATTCGGGAAATCTGTAATATTTCTGCGTACATAATATTTAATGAGAAAAGATAGAAGTTCTTCCAATGTCTTTTCTTTATCGGAATAACAGTCATCTTCTAAACTGTATAGGTACAATAGCAATAAATATGATGGTGTTGAACCAATTCGTTTCAAATCGATGAGGGCTTTTGTTTGAGCCTCATCGTTGTCGTGATTTTCTGGCTGAACGAAATAATAATATGTTTGAGCTTTTTCTATTAAATCATCAAACAACATTCTTGCATCTTTTTTAATAAAATGCTCATAGATCTTAATCAGATTGCTCTTAGTAGCTCTGTTATACTTATCAATTTTTATCTGCGGTAATACTTTAAACGCATTATAGTAATGCCTTAAAAAACGCTCCTGGTCTTGGTATTCTGGAAGATATCTCAAAAGGTTTTGCCATTCTTCATAAGCATCATCAATATCTGTTTTATGATTCTTTTCTAAGGTTGCCAGCATTTTATTTTTGATGATGTCCATACCTGATAATGGCACTCCACGATTATTCAAAGATTCGAACAATGTAAATGCATCAGAAGAAGAAGAAACCGAAATATGAATAAATTTCAAACTATTTATCTTATGTAATAACTCTGTCAAACCTTCGTATGTAGTAGGAATATGTTCTTTATAGTAAATATATGCCTTGTATATTCTTCGAACGCCACAAAATTTGGATGTATAATTTCCTTTAATCAAAGCTAATTCAGCAAGTATTTGCAAGTAGTCTTTGAAATTATCTCTTTGAGAGGATGGCTGTACTCTTAGAAAACAATATTTATCCTTTTCTTTGAAATAACCATTCTCCGTTTTATTTACCTTGCTTTTTTTATGAATTAGTTGTTTGCGAATGTTACTCAGGGTAAGTTTAAATTCTTCAATTTCTTCTTCGTCATCATCTTCTTCGAGGCCTTTTTTCATTCCTATAAAGGCCGAATAAATTGCCATTAAAAGCAAAGAAATGGTAGTTAAACGTTGTTGTCCATCAACCAATTCATATATACGTGATTCACCAGGACCTAATTCATTATTATCATCGATACAAATAATGCTACCCATGAAATAACCGGGATCATTTTCATTGATATCCGTAAGTAATTGTTCCCATTCGGTTCTTCCCCAAGTATATTCCCTTTGATATTTGGGTACATGGTAATGTTCCAAATTACCTTGAGTTTGCAAAATGTTTGCTAATGACGGGTCAGTTGCATTCATATAGTTTGTTTTTAATTATTCTTCGACAAGGGGTGCTGCCGTACAAGTAATAGAATTGTATACAAAATCTTCCTTTTGTATGCCACCATACGTATTGTTATCTTCTAACCATACTTGACGAACATTCTCAAAAACACTTCTATCAAGAGGAAATTTTGCATTGGGGTTATGAAAAACAGTTAGACTCTCACCCCATTCCTCAGTCTCTTTTCCCTTTTCTATGTTGCAAGTAAATTTAAGAGCAGGTGAATCCGGGGCTGGGTTATATTTAAATCCTGAACGTATGATTATCAATTCTTCTTCACTCAACCCTTGTTGATACCCTATTCTATTAAACTTATTTAAGTCGGCATTATTTGTGAAGATCACTGCGCTTATGTTTTCTGTATTCTCTTGGGAAAAGAAATTAGCAGGAATCTTTTTATCTCGAAAAGTATGTTCACTTATGACCTCTTTTCTTACAAGTTTTAATCCACCGTTCATTACCTGCGTAACTAAACGAAAACCATATAGGTATTCTATAATTTTAGCATCTGGTAGAAATTTAGAAATGTAGTTATGAGAAGGTGTGATAGCGAAAATCAAAGGCTTATCTTTTACCCAATCCAGTTCCCAATATTTTTTTTTGAGTTTTGAATAAAGGACACTTCCCATTCTCATTACGTAATAATCTATCAAATCTTTCTGAACGGACAAATTATTTTTCTTGATAGATTCATCTATAAACTCTTTTGTGAATTCATCATCTTTTTCAGAAGAAAGACTTGCTTCTACAAATAATTCATTGCCATCTTTCTGCAAATGGAAATCAGGACGATTATGGTCATCTAAAATATCAAACCCATGCTCTGTAAAGAGGTTAAATAAATATAACTCCCATAATCTGGCATTAAATCCTTCAGTTTGAAACTGTTCTATAAAATTTCCATCTTTATCTTCAAAGGATGTCGCTATGTTTTCAACTAATGCCTTAGCAGGTGCAAAAAGTTTGCTTTCCGACAATAATCTAAACTCGTCTGATAGCTTCCCTTCCTCTACAATTATTTTAAAAATATCGTCCATATTACTCAAACTTTACTTTTGGTAACCCCTTCACAATTTCTACCGTTTGCACACTCACATTTATGACACTTAATAGCAAATCCAAAATATAACGTGGATTCCCAACTTCGGCAGACCAATTGTTAGGGTCGTTTTTAATGCCACTCTTTTTGTCTCCATTTTTCACCCGATAACATTCCATGATCCATTCGATAGCGCTTTTACCATTGATTACGTATTCGTATGCTTCAGCAGGAATATGTTCAATGTTTATTTGACGATTGTAGAGAATGGTATCTTTTTGATCTTTCTTTGGGAAACGCATCTTTTCGACACAATAGTTTATATCATTCACTTTACCTGACTGCATTGCTTTTTCCAGTTCCTTTTGTGGTATAGTATTATACATAACTAACACATCGGACAAAGCAGGTACATTTTCGTAATTCAAATGCAACTCTGCCAGCTTACGACCTGCTTTGCTGAACGCCCAGAAGTCTCGCACATCATCCACTAATGGAAGTCGGGGTAACATCTTCTTTAAATCGGCAGCAAAGGTTTCGCGATATTCAGGACTATGTAAGAAACCATAGACATAGTAGAAAATATCTTCTTTCGCTACATTCTTCCCATATTGCTTTTTGGCTCGTTCTAAAATAAAGTCACTGATTCCATCACGACAGATATAATCACTGTCGCTATTGTCATCAAATAAAGAAAGTGTTTGCTTTTTTCGTTCTTCGTAATAGTAAAGGGGAAAACATTGTGTATCTCCGTTAAAATGCAAGTTTGCAATACCATTTGTAATAAGAAGAGATAGACCATCATTGGGGCTTGGTGAGACACAAATAATAATATTTTGCAATTCATCATTTGGAAATAGCGATGAGTTTAATCCAGGACGTTCAATAAATGGTTTGTCAAAATATAAATTCTCTTTTGTAAATGGCCTATATAAACCAATTCTCAATTCACTTCCTCTAAAACAGTGATTAACTCCTTTTTCAAGGTCTTTCTTTAGATTTACTGTCCAACTGATTTGTGTTTCGTCAGTATCAATAAATTCTTCTATGTTCAGCTTGGAGTTTTTCTGCTTTGCTAAAGCAAAGGCTTTTTGCTGCTCATTGTAAAATGCTATCATTCTTTGCATATTACTTGTAACAGCGTTTTTCGAAAAATTATATACCCAAGCATCTCTATTAGTTGATACTCCGATAACATTTGTATTGAAGAACGTCTGTGTTCTCAAATCAAATTTCTTTTCCGGTTCTAATGGAATAAAGTTATTGAAAGCATCGTTTCGCAAACGAATCCAATCGCCATATTCGTTGGGTTGCAACGTTTTCCATGTAAGTTTATCAACAGATTGAAATTTCTTTATTATGGCCAATTTTTCTTCACGACTTAAATAATCACCAATGTCGTGATAGTGAATGGTTGCTTTTTTAGTTTTATGTTCAGGGTTCTTCACCAGTAAGGTAATGGCAATAGGCGTACGTGAGCCAGAACCAAATATCTTTCCACCCTCTTTACGGCTAAGTTCCCCGCTTGTACGCTGATTCCCTCTTAAATCAAACACATAAATGGATGAAAATTCCTTTTCTAAACATTTGCGGAACCCATCAGTACTATTTCCATCTAACCATGCACCATTTGAAACAAAGCAAATAATTCCGCCATGTTTAGGGTCTAAACGGTCGGTACTCCATCGAAATGCCTTTATATAGGCATCGTATAAAGATTTATTCAAACCTGCCGTTGATACTGCTGCATAAGTCTTGGCAATCTTTTCATCCAATTTCGGATAACTTTGATTTTGTGCATTATCATTAGCTGACTTTTGCCCAATAGAATAAGGCGGATTCCCCATTATTACCCGCAAAGGTGCTTTCTGTTGCCTCTGTACTCGCTTGGAATTTTGCGGAAACATTTCAGAAAACATCTTGGCATTATCATCGGTTTCGCCTAACTGAAAAGTATCGGTTAAACAAATACCTTCAAACGGATGATATTCTTCCATTCCCATTACATCGTGATAAGCGTTTTCAATATTTACCGCAGCAATGTAATAAGCCAGCAATACAATTTCGTTGGCAAATAACTCATGCTGATATTTACGGGGTAAATCATCCTTTCCAATCAACCCGCTTTGCAGTAAACGGGTTATAAAAGTGCCTGTTCCCGTAAATGGGTCAAGAATATGGATATTTTCATCTCCGATATTTCTATTGAACTCTTTTTTCAAAACATCATTTACAGAATGAATAATGAAATCGACCACTTCCACCGGTGTATAAACAATACCTAACCGTTCCACCATTTTAGGAAAAGCGGTTTTAAAGAATTTATCGTAGAGTTCGATAATGATACGCTGTTTTCCTTCTGCATTATCGATATCCGATGCCCGTTTCCGTACCGAATCATAGAATTTTTCCAGTGTTTCGGTATCTTTTTCAATCGCTTGCGATTCGAGTAAATCTAACATGCCTTGCATAGAAAGCGAAATGGGGTTATTCTTCACAAAAGAATAACCTTCAAACAAGGCTTCAAACACAGGTTGGGTAATGATATGCTGAGATAACATTTCAATAGCTTCCTGTTGCGTAATACTTGGATTGATGTTCTTTTGTAATCCACATAGGAATTTTTCGAACGCTTCTTTGTGCTCACCCTTCTTTACCATCTTGGTGATGCGTTCGATTTGGCGTTCGGCAATCTCGGCAACATTTTTCGCCCATTGTTCCCAATAACGACGATCACCAACTTTTTGAACCATACGGGCGAAAACCACGTGTTGCAATTGTTCAAACTGAATGGCTAATTGTTGGCTTAAGTCTTTATTCGTTGAACTTTCTCCATCTAAAGGAATTGGATTACCATCATCATCGAAAGTAAAATCAGGGCGACCTACTAATATTTGAGAAGGGCGTTTTTTATTAAGTTCAATTTTATTTACAGTAGCATTAAAACGGTCATCGTGTGCGCGTAAAGCATTTAATACTGTCCAAACGACTTTATAACGTTCATTGTTATCTAATGCTTTATCAGCCTCAATATCTGTTGGGACTACAACAGGAATAATAATATAACCGTATTTCTTTCCGGCAGCATTACGCATTACCCGTCCTACGGATTGTACCACATCCACCTGTGAATTACGGGCAGAAAGAAACATTACGGCATCAAGTGCCGGAACATCTACTCCTTCACTTAAACAACGAACATTAGTAAGCACACGACATTCACCATCTTCAGGATTTGCTTTTAACCAACCCAATAATTCATCCCTTTGCGGGGCACTCATCGTACCATCAATATGCTTAGAGCTTACCGATACCATTTTTCTCCGCTCTTCCTCCGGTAAAGATTCTACATAAGCTGAAGTTGCGGTATTATATGTTTCAGTGATTCTTTTGGAAACGCGAATGCTTTGACAGAAGGCCACAGCCCGCTTCATAGGTTGGGGGTCGGTAGATTTTATGTTATCATTTTCGTCTCCCAACATTTTTTTTGAGAGCGCATTAATGCAGCCGATCAATTTAGAAGCGTCATCAGCATTGATTTCATTGGTGTCATCGGCTATCATTTTTTGCACAGCAGGCGGCACATCTCTGTCATTTAATGTGAGAATAAGAACTTTATAATCTGCCAATAATCCTTTATCTACAGCTTCACCAAAACCAATTCGGTAAAACTCTTCGCCATATAAAGCAACATCATCCATAGAGCATAAAAAAGCATCGGCTTGCGCTGCTTTACTTTTAGTATCGTCACTGTATAGACGGGGGGTAGCCGTCATGTACAAGCGCTTTTTTGCTTTTATGAAATCATTCTTATGTACTTTAATGAAAGCGGATTCGTCTTCTCCTGCTAAAGATACTCCTGTTGTACGATGGGCTTCATCACATATGATAAGGTCAAATTCCGAGAAACCTTTTTTTATCAACTCTTTTTGAGCACGAGCAATTACATCAATGGATTGATAGGTAGAAAAGACTACTGTCATACCCGAATTGCTATTCGTTTTAATATGATTGAATTGACGTAAAATTTCGGCTGTATTTGTCGATGCAGGTAACGCCAAATCAACGACGCTAAAATTATCGTTATCTTCGTTTTTCGTTTTCTTTCTTGATATTTCAGGGTCGGAACATATACAAATAGCATTAATCGGTTCTTGAGCATCAGCAGACCATTCACGTAAAGTTTGCCCAAGTAATGCAATGGATGGTACTAAAAAAAGAATCAGTCCTTTTCCATTCGTTTCATTTTCCGCAATACGAAGAGATGTAAATGTTTTCCCCGTACCGCAGGCCATGATGAGTTTTCCTCTATCTTCACTTTTGAAATGTTTATTTGTCTCTTCCAACGCTTCCTTTTGATGGGGTTTAAGCACTTTCTTAGGATTGCGGGAAGCCTCGCCATGAATTCCCATTTCAAGTTTTTCCCAATCTACGGGTGCGTGTTGTAAATCATATAAATTAAGACGTGTAACGGGGGGATTCTGATTTCTTATTGCTTCTTCGGCATTAGTTCCCCATTTGTTTGTAGTGGAAATCCAAAGGCGATGACTAAAACGAGTTGTTTTAATGTCTTCATTTCTAAATTCTCTACTTGAGGTAGATAGAAAGGAATCAACAGCAGGTTTATCAATAATACTACTTTCCTGATAGCATTTACATTGTATTGCCCAATAATCCCCTTCAACAGTTATGGCGACTAAGTCAATTCCCGTATCGCCTCCACCTAAATCATCTTTTCCATGAAATTCACTCCACAACCATACTTTCTTAAATTTATAGGCATACTGCGGGTCTGTAAGCAAGTATGCTTGCATTAATCGTTCAAAACGCTCGCCTTTATCTTTTTCGGAATATGAATATTTCCTGTATTTTTCGAGAACCTTATTGAAGTCCATATTTTGATAAATTATCTTTGTTGCAATTGAGTTTATTTTTTTGTAGATATGAATAAATCCCTTATATCTACATTTAGAGCCTTCGCAATTTCCACTAATGTTTCAAGTGAAGGCTGGGATTCGTTTGTACACCAACGAGAAACAGTTGCTTCATTCTTCCCTAAAGTCTCTGCAAGCCATTTTCCTGTACGTTTTTGTTCAACAAGGACAACCTTTAATCTATTAATTTGCTCCATTCGTTTGAATATTGATGTATTTTGCAAAGATATTGATTTTATACTTTGCCACAAAAAATAAGAAGAAAGATATCATAAAATAAAAGCCGCATTTTTGTGGCTCCTACTGTTTCTATTCTTCCTGCTTCGGTAGCAGGTGGCACAAAGGGTCGTTCTTAATACGCTCTAATTCGTCGGCGACGATCATCACTACGGCGGCCTCTCTATCGCTGTAATCGCATTTCAACTGCGAAAAGTCCTGAAAGCCAAACAACACGGCTACTTTGTTGCTTCGGGCAGTGCCTATCAAGTTTTCCAGTCCTTTGAAGTAGATAGTCGGTAACTCATCAATTACTCCCGAACTTTTAAGCTGACCTTTCTTATTAATGAGTTTTACGATACGTGAGTTATGTAAGCCCAATGCCGCGCCGTATATGTTCTGCCGGTCGGTGATATAGTGCAAGGTGCACGTATATAATATACGTGCACCTTGCACCAGTAGAATACACTCTGAAAATCAACAATTTACGAATGCGTAAAAATGCCCGGTGTACCCCCCTTTTTTGCCCCCTCGATATCGCACCATCCCGCCACATAAAAAACACCCCCTCAAACAAAGTTACTAATTCGTTACCTGTTACCTAACTTTCTACTCTTTATGTCTTGACAATTAATTATTTAAACTTTTCCCGTAGTTTTTAAAGAAGAAATTTCTTTGAAAAATGTAGCGGAGTATGTAAAACTGAACCCTTCCGCTCTTTCCGCTATTTTAAGCAACGTACTGACAAGAGTATTTTCGAGTGTTTAGCTGAAATAAGAATAGGACATGCTTGTAAGCTATTGTCCTATTCTTATTTCTCAATTTCCCAAATAGCCTTTGAATCCGGATATAACAATATCCCTTATTTTATCAAACAGTTTGAAGCATATACACGAAAAACTCCGAAAGAGTATCGCTTGCAAATCAATAAGAGATGATAGACACATAAAGTCTTTTGCAGTATCTATAGTGCCAGAAATACCTGTCAAAATTTTGACAAAGAACCTGTTTTTTCAAATATAAATTGTAAAACTGTAGCATTATACAAACGCCCGATAAAGGACGGTACGCAACAATCTACTATCTGAGATTCTACCCGGGCTATCGTGATGAGACAACCATGAAGGTAATCAAGAACGAGACGTTGGGCATCTACACTTATACCAATCCTTCCAACAAGCGTGAGAAGGAGTTCAACGAGAGTATGATGGAAAAAGCCGAAGCCATGCGATGCAGACGATATGAATCTATCGTGAATGAGCGTTTCGACTTCTTCGACAAGAACAAGCTCAATGGAGACTTCCTGCAATACTTTGAACAGAAGTCCAAGGAAAAGAGTATAAAGTGGCAGAACGTGTACAAGCACTTTGAAACTTTCGTAAACGGCAGCTGTACCTTTGGCGAAGTCAACGTTGACTTGTGTAGAAAGTTTATGGACTATCTGAAAAATGCGCCACACTACCGTTATAAAGACCAGAAGTTTCATGTTAATACCGTAGCCGGTATTGGTCAACTTTCAGAGCAGTCCTGCATACAGCCTACCGTGATAAGAAGATTAAGGAGAATCCAAATGGCTTCCTCGACAGAATAGATACCATACTAACCATCAAGGAACATCTGTCAAGTGTGTCTTAATCTCGTTCAAATATATATCTTGAGCAAGAGTGTTCTTTGCACCCTTATTGGGGTCTGGAATATATATGCATCTATCTTCTTTTAAACGTTCCAAATACTTTCTTACTTTTGTATCAATAGTTGGATAATCAAACACATATTTATCTGCTATTATTATGGTGTGTTCTTTTGCACGGCTAGTGGCAACATTAAACAAGTGTGGTTCAATTGTACGCAACAAGGAATAATCAGGAACAAAGAATATTGTAATATATGTTGTTAAACCTTGCACCTTAGCAACAGTATCAATTAGAACATTTTTCTTAGCTCCAACGTTTTGAACAATAGCTTTTTGAAGAGAACGAGTAGTTTTCCTCATACAGGTCAAAACTGCAATCTCCTTTGATTTGCAATCATTGAGAATGCTCGCAACTATATATGTTGCCAACATTGTTGCAAATTCAGGAGAAGTATCTCCAGAAGGCATATCTGTAAGAACGAGAGTTGGACCACCATCGGAACTCAATACTTTACTCATTGAAGGTATATCTGTAAATGATTTATTCTCATTAGCTTTAAGAGTTCCATTATAGAAAACGCCAGTATAGTTAGATGCACGTTCACCGAGCCTATATGTTTTGGTTAACTGATAATTAGGAAACGTACTATTCTCTGCCAAGACTTTAAGTCCGTCAATCAGTGTTCGATAGCCACAGAACTTGATTCTATCTCCATTAAGAGCAACTATTGGAGCCAGCTGATGGGTATCACCTACCCATAAATTCTTCTTACCAATCTTCCTACTAGCGGCAAACATCGCTAAAACTGCTTGACTTGCTTCATCCATAATAACATAGTCAAAGGGCTGTTCTATGCTTACATCCGCTGCAAATCCACTAGTGATGTAATATGTTGATAGAACTAAGCATGATGGCATCGGGGCAATACCTTTTATTGGCTCAAGCTTATTTATTTCTCTCTGCTCGTCTATCGTTATATTGGTTTTGAGAATCTTGTGAGCATTTAGTAAAGACTCAACTGCAGGTTTTTCTGCTATCTCCATTAATGCACGATTTGTTAATGCAGTTACTAAAACTGATTTTCCTTGAGTGCATAGCTTTGCACACAATTCTGCAATCATATAAGTCTTACCAGTACCTGGGGGACCTTCCAATATCATTGTGTCGGTCAGTGCTAATTGTCTAAGAACGAAATCAGACACTTCATCTTGTTTTATTAGAATAGGTTCCCATTCATTTGTCTGATAATTCGCATCCAACACATTTGAAACGCTCTGACTACTTTTATCTTCAACTATTCGTTGGAGATTCATCATGTAGTCTATAGGTGGTCTCTGAGGTGCGAATGTTAGAACTATTCCTGTTAATTCTTTTATGTAGTTTGCAAATTCCAAACTTACTTTTGTGAATCCTACAAGAGAAAATCTCTTGTCATCAGCAGGAGCAATCCATACGCAAACACATTCAGTAGACATATACCGTTCCTTATATAGGTCGCGATATGTTTTATCTGCCCATTTGTGATAATCTTGTAATTGCGGAGGCAATGCCATACATACTAAAAACTCACCCTTACGTGGTAACGCACGAGTATTGGGAAATTTCATTATCATTTCCCCATCCTTAAAAGATACGGATTGAGCTACAAACATTTCTTCGCTATGTTGTAGCAAAGAGATGGCTGTAGTCGAGAATTTTTCATTAAATTCCTCAGTTTCAGCTTTTAATTCATCTTCAAGGAATTGCCAATGTTTTTGCCTATTGATAATCATCACAGAATATTAGCTTCCCAATTTACAACCGGTTGCTCAAGAGAATTGTTTGGCAAATCATGCATATCTCTCATTGTTTCTTCGGTATTATTCTTTAGAGCTGTCGCATAACTTTCGATGCTATGAATAATAGGAATATTCGCTCCAGAATTATACATTGAAGAAATCTTAGGAACCTCTTCGTTGCACAACCTTTTTATAGAAGAAACGCAAGCTTTAATTTCTTCTGGTACATAATCAAAACTCATTGGTTTGCTAAAGTTATGTGGCATATTATTACCAAACTCAAAATGAACCGTTGAATTTGACGTGATTTCTTTTCCTACGTTTCCTATAGTTAGCAATGCAGCCTTCTTCTCTACGGATAATGCACCATCAATATTGATATTAACATTTTTAACAGGAAGTGCATACAAAGGAATACACTGGAGTCCAGTTACGGTTAGTACCCATAGCATAGAACCTGGCTTATTGAGTAACTGCCAATCATACCAGTTCAAATCAAAGAATCTATATTGTGGACCTTTATAGCTATGAACTACCAGTGGTATTTCATTTCCATCTTTGTCAGAGATACCATAGAGCTGACTATATGAATCCATAGCAATGCGATCATTGTCAAATCTCAGACCGAGATTGTTTTGTTCATTAAGTTCTCTAAATCTTTTAACTACAGCAGCTTTAGCTTCAGTTACATAGTTCACAATCTCCTCTAAAGAGAGACCTGAATATTGAATTTGGTCAGCAGGTACAGAGATCTGTGAACCATCAGACTGAATTACATTTAATTCAAATACTTTTGGAATAGTTGTAATTTCAATATCGACCTCATCTCCATTACCATCATTGCCATTCTCAATTTTGCTTATTGCAGCCTTGACTTTATCGATTGAACATCCCTTCAGAACATCTTTGAGGCTCTGAAGGTCTTCAAGTGTATTCCCTTCTAATATTTCCTTGACAGCTTTAATCTTTTCGTCACCTTGTTGAACGATTGAACCCACTAAATCCATGGTTTCGCCTTCACCTAAAGACCATACTATAAGAGAACTTTTAGTCTCTTTGAAGTAAGTCATAATATCTTCAAGCTTATCTATAGTATTACACAATTTGCCTACAGTAAACACAAGTGCTCTAAAATCACCATCTTGTTTGTTGCCTTCATAGTGACATATTCTTTCGTCTATGAATTCACCAATTTCCTTTAGAGTTATTGGCTCTGTTTCAAGATAACTAGAATAAGAAGAATCCTTAGTGAACAATTTTTCTCTGATATCAAATCCGACGTGGCGATTGTTTGCTGCAATATCCTTAAGTTCCTCTGGAATATTTGTATCAGCTCTTACATCTTTGAATTTACAGAAATCTCCATTTTGATTAATCCAAATACCCTTTCCTTTATCTGCATCTGTAATTAGAGGCCAATACTTTTTACTCTTATAAGAATGCAGAAACTCAATAAGAGTATCTATCCATTTTACAACAGCCTTATCCGTTATTTCTGTCAAAGATTCATCTATCCCCTTGAATCCTTCAAGATTAATAGAGGAAGCAATCTTAGAACATATTTTGGTAATGTAGAATTCTTGAGCAAATCCCCAATTAAATCCAGAAGCACTACTTATATATTTCGGCTCATCAAAAGGTTCCGATGATATTGTCTTACAGAAATCATACAATTGCTTTTCTTGAGGAAGTCTATCCTCATTCCTTACCATAATAGTTATAGCATGACGAGCAATAATCTCTTTGTAACTATCATTGCCGTCATCAAATGATTTCTTAATATATTTATATACTTCCTCTAGTTGGAGTGGATTCTGTTGTTCATATCCTTTAATAGAAGAATGAAGTAACTGATGACGATATACATCTGTTGGACTTACTGCATTTCCTGCATAGCGAGCCAGATCCTTAAATTCTTCAGGAATCGAGTTGTCGTATCTCAAATCAGACAATTTCTTGAGAATGTTCTGTTGGTTTGGAAATACGCACTTGTCCTTAATTATATCACCATAAGCATTATCTCTATAAAATTTCAGATAGATATTGATCCATTGAAGAGTCTGCTCCTCTGTTTTTGCAGTAACAAAGAAAGACGATGCAACAGTGCTTACATTTGAATTGCTAGCGATCCCATTGAAACTATTATTAAACCAATACATATCAGCTTCCTTCCACAATTCAGTTTCAGTCACATCTACAGATTGATAACTATCCATTGGGCGATAGTCTGTACAGAACGAATAAATGAATTGTCTCTTTTGCAAGAATGCTGATTCTGCTGATAACGGATATAAAGATAACAAGCTATATGCAACCTTAGGTTTAACAGAAACATTAACGCCATTCTTGATTATTGTAGTTCCATTCTTAATGTACGAATTCAAGACTTCTATCATTCCTTTCAAATCGAATGGCACCAAAGTTTTACCAAATACCAAAGCTTCAATTCTATCATCCATAAGAATATTTTGAATAGTATCATTGTTTACACTGTTGTAAATATATTTGATCGTTTCAGGAATTCGAGATGAATGGTCAGATTTTAAGTCTTCTAGGAATTTGAATACGCCATTCTGATTTGGAATAATCGCATACTTGTCAAAGTCGGATAGTAAATTTTGCTCAACTATAAAGCCATATACAGAGTTCAGCCAATTAATTGTATCTGTTTCTGTTTTGCCTATTTTCTGTGCCAAAGCAGATAATGTTCCATTAGCAGATAAATCTGTCAATAAGTCATCCTTATCATACTTAAGTTTTGCACACCAAGCATCATACTCTGGACGAACAACATCAAGCCAACCATGTAAATGCTCGAATTTAGGAAGAACACCTCTTCCAATATATTGACCATTCAAAAGGTTATAAAAGTTCTCATTAATCTCCTTTGTTGCGATAGTTGTGAACTGAGGCACAGATAAGTTATCCAATTTATCTGTACCAAATTCTTTCTCAACCAATTCTTGTTCAAGTAGTTGCTTCCTCCAAGTTAATTGCAGATTTTTGATCCAAGGCAATGCTACATCCTCACTATATTTCTCAGATGATTCTGGAATACGTGAAGATGCTAAGATAAATCTATTTGTAGCTTGATGTTCAATCAACCATTTATTAAAAGCAATAACAGCATCAACAGCTTTATCTACAATTTCTCTATTAGCTGTACAATTAGGATGGTCAGCACTATTCAGCAACAATCCATTTCTACGTTCAGTTGGATTGAATTCAAATCCATTGAGAGTAAACGGAAAGTAGAATTTTTCTGAACCAATCAAAGGAAAATCTCGATATAGAACAGGTTGCTTGCTGTCACGCTTAATAAGTTCATAACCACCTTTAGACATATCAATCTCTATAGTCAAAGCTACTTTATCTGTAATATAGCTCAAGTAGGACTTTGTTATATTATCAATTGTCACCTTTGATAGACGAATTTTATCATCCAATTGTTCTGAATCACATGTATAAACGACAGTTCTTCCTTTTACCATGTCAATTACACGCACTTGCTTAATCTTCTTTGATTGTGTAACAAGTGTAACAGGAAGTGTATTTATCAAGTCTTCCAAACCTGCCACAGCAGATTTTCTCTTTTCGTCTGTTGTAAGATGATATGTAAATACGGTATCAAAAGATTGCTCTGTGCGGTTCTCTTCATAGTTATTTACAACGTCATATGCAGTCTCAATTTTTCTTAAGTCTTCAAGAGTCGATTCTATTCTTGGCAATAAATCTTCTGAACGATATCCACTTCTATCCAACGTAATGCCGAATCGACGATTTACACCCATATATGTCACAATACCTTCAACATCAATTATATCAGATAGAAGATGTGTGCATATAAAACCAGTACCAAATTTACCAGTCTGTCCTTCTTGATTTTGAGAGTCCTTAGAACTGACTTGTTGTACCAATCCTGTGATATTTTTTGTTGTAAAAGGATCTCCATTGTGGCGAAAATTCAAAGTATCAGGAGAAATTAATTCTATTTCTACTGATACTTTTCCAAATCGATTAGGTACGTCTTTCGCATTTTGCAAAAGTTCCCATACCCATCTTTTTGCAGAAGCTGATGGATCCTCTCGAATTTGCGAAAGCAATTGCAGTATCTTATCTGCCGTTAGTTTATAGTTGTTATATGCTATCTCATCATCGACAGTCATAGGTATTTTGTTTTCCATGTTTCGATTTCGTTATATGTTATCTTTATTGGGTGTAACAATCAATAACCTAGATTATCCATTAGGTCGTCAATATTCCCTCCATTTTCACGCCACTCATCATAATCTTCATTGTACATACCAATCTAAAAATGATCTTACAGTCACTTTTGACCAATTTAAAGTTGAAAATGAAGCGTGGAACTGCTTTGCCACGTCTTGAGTTGATAGCCATAGAAAACCTTACATACAGATGTAGTGATAGTAGCTCATGCTATAACGTGATAACCACTATGTAAATCTTTGTCTGCGTTTGAAAATCCCACTTATTTTCAACTACAAGATAAGCATAACGCTTCTTCTTATTTATCAAAAGTCACGGAAAGAGTCGCCTCAATCCGTTTGCAAAGATACTCATAAACCACGATATTAATCACTATTTATTCTGTAAAGTCCAATTTTTAGGGCAAAAAACTTGGTTTTGTGACAAAAATTGCTATCAACAAGCCTTTCTTTATTGAATTCTTTGGTATAATGAGAATCTTTTCATACCTTTGCATCACAAGAACCCGCCAAGCCTATTTAAAATGCTTCAATGTGCGGGTCGTTTTAAAAGACATATCATGGCAAGTACCGTATTAATGATAACAGAACTCGCTTGCATCTCATCAGAACTGCAAGTGAGTCCTTTTTTTATAAATATGGGTAATCAGAAACCTAGGTCAATAGAGGAACAACTATCAATATTGAAAAATCGTGGAATGAATTTCCATGACGAGTAGCTTTCTATGGACTTTCTTAGCCGAGTAAGTTACTTTCGTATGAAATACTTTTGGGGTGATTTGATTGACGATGTTTCTGATGACTTTAAGGAAGATGTCTACTTCGAAGATGTTATTGAGAGATATGAATTTGATAAAGCACTTCGCCAAATTCTTTTCAATGCTATTGAGACATTAGAGGTTGGTTTGAGGACTAGAATTATTGCTACCCTTTCTTTGGCTACAGATACAGATTTGTGGTATCTTGACAAGAGCTTGTTCGAGAACAAGGAATATCATGAGAATTTTGTACTCGACTTAAAATACGAATTTGGAAGAAGCACCGACCCATTTGCTCGTGACTTTATTCCTGATAACATTAATTGGAACGAACAATCGCTTAGTGGTGACAGCCTTGATGCTTGGATGATTATTGAGACAGCTACCTTTGGCTCGTTATCAAAGATGTATAAAAATCTAAAGGCACAATCACCATTGCAGTCTGCCATAACAAACCAATTCGGCTTGTATTCGCCAAAAAAATTATCAAGTTGATTGGAAGCTATTTCTGTTTTAAGAAATGCAGTGGCTCATCATTCTCGTCTATGGTATCGAATAATAGCAAAGAAGCCAGTCAACATAAAAGCCCATCGAGATAAATGGCTTAGTCAAGATATGACAAAGAATCAGAGGAAGCGTGTGTTTGGTGTGATTTCATGTTTACTTTATTTAGTCAACACATTAGATGCAAACAACGCATTGAAGGAAGAAATAAAGCAATTATTCTCCAGTCATCCCCATATACCAATATTTGGAACTACTAGTTTCACTTGTGCATGGATAACACCTTCTAATGACTTCAAATAATACTTTTCAGTCGTTTTTTCACCGATAACAGCTATTGTAGTTCTTGTTTTCCGCGTTTTCATATCACCTCCTTAAAAAATGGAACCTAATTCCGGTTTAGCACCGAGTTTTCCTGTTCTATATGCCTTATAAAGAGATAAATCCTTGTGCAATCCAAATTCAGAAGCACAATAGAGCTCAGTAGAAGCATCTTCCTTTGATTTTTCAGTAAACCAAACCATATCCCGACATATAAATTCTTCATCCAATAACTGCTGGTCTTGTGTAGTGAACAATATTTGAGAATTGGCAGTATTCATCATAAATGCTGTCAGGAAATGGAGCAAAAGATCATAATGCAAATTACTTCCTATTTCATCAAAACTATATATATGATCTTCACGCAACATATTGAACATACATTCCTGTAACTGAAAATAGCGTAATGTCCCCAATGATTAGTCAATAGAAAATAAAGTAAAATCAGATCCGTCTATGGTGTGATGAGTAAAAAACACATCTTTGCCACTTTGCATTCTTGCTTCATTGTCAATACTTATATTAGAAATATTAAAATCAGCCTTTCGCATAGCCGATATAAAATAATCTTTCTTCTCTCTATTATCAATCAACTGTTGGGCAATATCCAAAAGAGTATTTCCTTTCATGTCATGCACATACCGAACAATCCAGTTATAGGTATCACGGAATATCTTTGCATCTTCATTTAGAGATACTTTTGCGAAAGTAGACAGTACAGTATGGTTATTCAAAGTATTGTCTACAATTGTTTTCTTACTTTTCAAATGCAAACCGACTGTACGACCAAATTCAATATCCGGTACTACATCTTCATGGACAAACTTCCGACTATAAAATAAAGATAATACTCCATTAGGAGCATATTCCATTTTCTCAGAAATGATATAGCGATTATTATACTCCACTGAATAGTCGTATCGTACTTGCCCTATATAAAAGGACACGGACAATCGGGTATTTTTATCCTTATCCAAAGCAAACGGATAAAAAGGTATAGCCTGCAGCTTATTAGTATAGGGAGAAACCAACATTCTCCATATTGTTTCATAGGCATAGAGAATATTACTTTTTCCGGAAGCATTAGCCCCATAAAGTATAAGCATACGATTTAACCGCATCCCCGGTTTGATTTCGACAGTCAATAACTCATGAGAGGTTTTGTCTTTGGTAGCCTCGAAAGATAACACCTGCTCTTTTCGTATTGACATAAAATTTTCTATACTAAGTTCTCTAATCATACATTCACCCTTTTACTTCGTAACTTTCATACAGAAAAAGCAAATCATCTGCACAAAAAACACTTTTCTTGCTATAATTTCACTTTTTTATCTTTTGGGGTAATTTCTTATCATCACCAGTTGATTAATTCTATTCTTTATGAAAAGAGCTGACTTTCTGTGACAATAAGTGACACTATAACCAAAATCATGCAAATACGCCCTATCTTGCATCAAAATTATGGTGCAACTTAAAAAAATATCATTATTATGGAAGTCATTTACATTGAAACCAAGCTGTTTGAAAAGATGATGAATCAATTCAACGCTTTTACAAAACAAGTAGATTCGCTTTGTCAAAAAGTCGATGTCAAAAATCTTAGTACATGAATGGATAGCCAAGATGTATGTTTGAGATTGAATATTTCCCCCCGGACATTACAAACCCTAAGAGATAACGGTAAATTACCTTATTCACAAATTCAGCACAAGATTTTCTATAAACCGGAGGATGTAGAGGCATTATTGACTTTTGTCGGGCTTCAACGGAAAGAGAAAATTTTAAAATCAAAAAATATAAATCAGTAGGTCATGGAAGGAATTATAATGAAAGACAACAAACAGGTTGTTGCTTTTTTCAAGGCGTTGGACAGTATGCTTGTGAAAATGAACAAGATCGTAGATAATAGCCGTCCTCCATTGAATGGAGAGCGATATATTACAGATAAGGAGTTAGCCCAATGATTGAAAATTAGCAGAAGAACTTTGCAGGGGTATCGTAATAATGGAATGTTTCCTTATTATCAGTTAGGGGGGAAGATCTTGTATAAAGAATCAGATGTGGAAAATTTATTGGAAGATAATTATTGTAAGGCTTTTCAAGAGTAGATTCTCTATCTGGTCTGAAATATTATCAAAGGCGTTCTGTATAATACTCATCTGATTATAAGAGTGCTACGTTCAATTAATGGCTCACAAATTAGCATATCAAATAGAAATTTCGTAACTTTGTAACATGATAGAAGGATGAATACCACTGTAAAATGCAGCAGGTAATAGAGGGTGAAATCGGAGGACTTCACAAATCTGATATCTTAAAAAGGCTTATAATCAAACGGTTACAGAAGCATAATATAAAGTGTTCGAGCCCCAGGCGGATCACATAAGAACAAAGCCAAACGGTGACAAAAAAGAGACAAGTCCTACAATATCAACGTATTGTAGGACTTTTTTTATTGTTTCAGTCTTGCTTGAAAGACAAAAAAGGGGCACGAAAAGACACGGTTGAGTATCCAAATCGTACCCCCTTCCCCCAAAAACGATTAGGGGGTACGATTGTCGGAAAATGGCTTACTTTTGACGTGATTTATCTATACTCTATTTATCTCATTTACAGTGATTAAAATTAGTTTTGCAATCTAAAAAAAGTGAGATTATGAAGAATGAAAAAAGTACTTTCAGCGTATTGTTTTACCTGAAAAAAGACAAGATGAAAAAGAATGGTTTAGTACCCATTCATGCCCGTATCACAATCAATGGCAAACAGACTCAATTCAATACCAAGTTAGAAGTATTAGAAACTAACTGGAAATCCGGCAGAGCCATAGGTAAATCAATGGAGATACAAAGGCTTAATTCCATGTTGGACGACATCAAAGCAAATATCCGTTCCCACTTCCACAATCAATTAATGCGGGATAGCTATGTTACACCCGAAAGCGTGAAAAATGCACTATTGGGAAAAGAGGAAGAAGCAAATACTATTATTTCTTTTTTCACCCAGCACAACGACCAATACAAGAAAAAGGTCGAAGCAGGAGAAGCCACACCCAAAACATACAGCCGATACGAACTGACAAAGTTACGCCTAACTGACTTCCTAAAAGACGAATATCGTGTATCGGATTTGCCTATACGCCAAATCAACAAAGTATTCATTGAGAACTTCTACCTGTATATAATAAAGAACCACGATTGTTCACCCAATACGGTGGAAAATTCACTTACCATTGCCCCCCTCCGTTCACTTTAAAGTAATCCCCTAAAAAGTGAGTTTCATTCTTGTTTACCCGGTCTATAATTCTATTTTGTTTGTTAAAAACAAATAAAAGTCAGTTATGCCCAATAAACAATTAGGAATGGAAAAGATTCGTCAAGTGTTACGCTGTTACTCTCAGGGTTATGGGACCAAAAGTATCAGCAGTATGTTAACCGTTTCGCGCAATACGGTTAAGAAATACTTACAGGTATTTCAGCGCAGCGGTTTGGATTATGAAGGAGTACTGTCCCTATCGGACCAGGAACTCTCGGAGTTATTCCACGAAAAGACCAGAGTAAAGACAGAAAGCGAACGGATGGAAGAACTAAAGTCGTTGTTGCCCGAATATTGCAAGCGGCTTCAGAAGAAAGGTGTTACCCGTGAGGCTTTACATCGTGAGTACCTCTCTTCCCATCCGGATGGTTACGGACGCACCCGCTTCTATATTCTGATTTAGCAGCATATAGCCTGCAGCCGTCCCATCATGCATCTTGAACACAAGGCCGGTGATAAAGTGTTCATAGACTTCGCCGGTGACAAACTCTCCATCATTGACCTTGACACGGGCGAAATCATCCCGGTGGAGGTTTTTGTCGCGATCCTGCCCTGCAGCCAGTTAACCTATGTGGAAGCGGTCATGAGCCAGAAAAAGGAGGACTTGATCCGTGCTTCGGAAAATGCCTTGTTATACTACCAGGGGGCTCCCTCCGCCATCATCCCGGACAATCTCAAGTCCGCCGTTACCAAGAGCAGTAAATACGAGGCCATCCTAAATGAGGACTTTGCAGCCTTTGCCGAACATTACGGCTGTACCGTAATTCCCGCCAGGGCTTACAAGCCACGTGACAAGGCACTGGTCGAGGGTGCCGTTAAACTGATCTATCGCAGTATCTATCCAAAGATACAGGAACGCGAGTTTTATGACCTTGATTCACTGAACGCGGCTATCCGTGTCGCCTTGGAACTCCACAACAACACTACGCTTACAGACCGTAAATACAGTCGGCGGGAACAGTTCGAGGAGATAGAACGTGATTCTTTACGCAAGCTCAATCCCATCCGTTTTGAACTCAAACAGCGTTACAGGGCTACCGTGATCAAAAACGGTCATGTCCGCCTGGGGGAAGATGCCCATTACTACAGTGTGCCTTGCGGCTATATAGGCAAGAAGGTCATCTTGTTATATACCTCACACGAGGTATGCATCTATTACGGCTACGAGCTGATTGCTTTCCATACCCGCAACAGGGCCCGTTGCCGGTACACGACCCTGGAAGAGCACCTGGCTTCACACCATCGCTATATCACGGAATGGAACCCGGATAAATTTATACGTGAAGCGGCGACTATTCATCCGGATGTGGAGGCATATATCCGTCAGGTTATGGAAGAGAAAAAGCATCCGGAGCAAGCCTATAAATCGTGTCAGGGCATTCTTAGCTTCGCACGCAGAGTCGGCAACACCCGGTTGACCAATACCTGCCGTTGGGCTACAAGTTACGGGCTGTACAATTATCCCATCATCGAGCGCATCCTTAACAACCGGCAGGATGAATTCCCGTTGGAAGACAGTGCCGGGCAAGAAACGGAGATGCCTTCCCATGAGAATATCAGAGGAAAAGAATATTATCAATAAACCAACCAGATGCAATATGGAAATGAATCAGGACACATTGGAAAAGATGTTAGGAATGAATCTTAAGGGTATGTATTATGCCTTTAAAACAAGTTTGGAAACACATCGGACAGAGAGCATGACTACCCGACCAGTTCGTTTCATGGCTGGTCTCAAATGAATGGGATGACCGCAGAAACCGTGCGGTAGAGAGAGCTATCCGTCAGGTCTCCTTCAGGTACAAGGCCACCATTGAAGAAATAGACTTCTCAGTGGAAAGGGGGCTGGACAAGAATCTTACCCAGCGTTTGGCTGACCTGACTTTTGTCAGGGAACGCAAAGACCTGTTTATTACCGGAAGCGCCGGAACAGGAAAAAGTTATCTGGCAACCGCTTTTGGCTTCCAGGCTTGCCAGAAAGGATATAAAGTACTATACGCCAATACATCCAGACTTATGGGGATGCTTAAGGTTGCCAAGGCAAAAGGTACAATCCTGCAAGAACTCAAGAAAATCGAGAGGTTAGACATGCTTATACTGGATGATTTTGGCATACAACCCTTCGATTCCCAAGGGCGGATGAACCCGATGGATATCATAGAGGACAGGTATGGTAAAAAATCCACCGTCATAACATCACAGGTCCCGGTAAGGGATTGGTATGACGTTATTGGAGAAAAGACGATTGCCGATGCCGTTCTGGACAGAATTGTACATCAGGCTATACGTATAGAGCTCTTCGGAGAGTCGCTACGCAAATGTAAAAGTAAAAAAGAATCGTTATATTTATAAACGAAATTTAATGTAGAACCCGGCATAACTGACAGGAAGAATACGAAGAAAACAAGAATGAACAGGATGGAAGAATGGAAAAATTTAACAGGGGTCAAATTGCTGTGAATTAAGGGGGCTACTTTGAGTGGATTTTCCACTCTCACTTCTGATTATCTGATAACTCATTTTAAATTATAGCAATATGGAAACTTTAAATAAAAACGGGGTAAGCATTACCCAAACACCGGGAGAGGAAAAATATGTAAAATGCTGTTTAGGCGCATTTATGGGACAAATCTATTATCAATATGATTACCGCCATACAGACGGCGAACTATTCAGCACCGTTGCCAAAACACTTGACGAGTGCCGCAAACGGCGGGATGAATGGATGGCGAAAAAAGAAAAGGTACAATAACAATTTAAAAGTTACATTTATGAAAACGACAGAAGTAAATAAAAAAATTATCGGCAGACGTTGCAAGTGCATATTTACGGGCTTACTGGTAACAGGTATTATTGAAGCCGTAGAAGAAAACGAACATTCCGTGCAGGTGAAAGTACGTTTTGACACGCCGCACCAATGGGGGAATGAACTTTATTCCTATGACTGGTCTTTCGGACGTAAGACGGACGGTTTCGGGTCTTTGAAATATTTGGAACTGTTGCCCGACAAAACGACATTCGATGCAATGATAGTTACTTTCGGCGACCCCATAGGCATACTGGACGGTATTTTTGAGGATGTGAAAACATGGGGTGTCTGTTCCCTGAAAGGCTGGATAGATAGCTACAAAAGCACCCGTTTCACCCCCATAGACATAGACAAGGCAGTTATAACGAGTGAATATAATATGAAATGTGAAAAGAATGGCTGGAACATAACACACCCATAAAGAACATTGTAACCTGTAAATGAAGAACGACGGCGGATTTGCTTCCGCGACTTACTGAAAGTAAGTCGCGAGGGTATAGAGAGATAGTAAAGTAGTTATTATGATGATGTTAGACCTTTAATCTCCTTTAGTAGTTTTAAAATTACATCAGTAGGTATCATATCTTTTTTTTCTTCTTTAACAATAGACTCTTCATCGTATTTACTATGATTTTCTCCCTAAGATAAATGATTATCAAGCAATCTGTCTATTGCAGAATTAACTCTCTTCATAGAATCATCTATATCAATAGATAATGAATTTAATGACAATAATAATCCTTCAACATACTCTATTTCATGTATATGTTTTGCCAAAACAACTAATTGCCGTTGCGCCCGATTCAATTGAGATATGAACGCCCACAATAAAGCTCCAGTAACAGGAATAGGAAATATTAATACCAAATAATTTTTCCATTCAGGGAATGATTCACTATTATAAAATTTAGTACAAATAACAAATTCTAAAATAACAATAAAAGCAATTACTATCCCTGTTAATATCATATACGCAAAAAATAAATATTTTAAACGGGTGTGCTCATTCTTTATTGGTTGGAGGTATTTTTTTAATTCACCAAATGTTGCTTTAATCTTTGTATTCCATTCTTCAATTGCATTTTCTTGCTTCTTCTTCTCTTCTAACTCTATCTTATAATTATGTATTTGTTTATTTGCTATTTGTAATTGAATCTCCTTTTCTTGTATCTTTTTTTCCTGCAACTCTCTTTCTGCTTGGCTTTTCCCTTGAATATTTCTTTTTTCATGTTGAATCTTATTCAGTGCTTTTTCCAGTTCTTCTTTTTGTCTTTGAATTTCTGATATTTGATTTTTATAATAATCTTCAGAATTATATACTGTAGTTTTATTTATTGCGTAGTCTTGTAGAAGCTTTTTAATTCTTGTTACCTTATTCCATAAATTATTTATTACTTTCTTTAGAGCCAGCTTTTCTCTATTTTCTATTATCCCGCCCTCAAATTCAATATCTTCGGACAATTTTTCCAGTTCAGAATATATAATATAGAAATCATCAGTAATGACATTTGAAATAAGATTAATGGTAGACATTGAAGATGAATCAAGTGCGCCAATCATATTTCTAATAAAATGTAAATCACTGATAAGTTGAGGTTCGCAAATTTCCTCAAATTTGTCAGAAGATAGTAGCATTAATATGTTATCAATAATTGATACCTTTTCCTCAAAATCCATTAATAATTTCTTTACCTGTCCCATAATTTATGTATATATAGTATATTAAAGTTAACAAAATTAGATATAATTTCAATTAGCATAATTAATTGTGAACACCTTAGAATGTAATTGCAAAGATAGATACAAATTTGTTTTATTGAATACAAAATATAAAAAAACAGCTTTATAAGGAGAATACCTTAAAAAGCTGTTAGTACTTTATGTATATTTCAACGATTATGGCTTGTCATTATTAAAACTGAAAGTTTGTTGTTCCAACTGTCCGAAGCTATCCTGAAAATACACATCTACCGTTTGTTGGTCAGTGGATGCAGAGGTATAGTAAAGCCGGAATGTTTCACCCGGAAGCGGGTACAGGTCATTCGGCAGTAAAACCGTACCATCGGACATGCGATTATGTCCACCTCTACATAACCGCATTTATGGATAGTATATCATTATGTAAAGTCATAAGCAATAAGTTTTGCAGATATAGGTGTATTGTAGCTTGCTTTCTATTATGACTTTACATAAAAATCAATTTGTAAAAATTCTTAAAAGGGTCAATCAATATTGCTGTTTCTCCTTCTTTATGGGAGTAGGGTAATTAAATTTTGTATGATTTTTTCAAGAAACTTTTAAGGAAAAGACAATTTATAAAAATCCTCATTAAAAATATTTTTCTTTACTCCATTCATTAAACCGTGTGCAAACCCTATTCGTTCTACATCTGCTTCATCCCCTATAGCATAGTAATTGAAAAATAATAGCCTTAACAATTCTACATGTTGGGTAACTTTCACATTCCCACTGTATTTATCGGCTGCCAATTTAGTTAGTACATTAAAAAGGGATTTCCTCACGCCTTTATTTATTGTATTAGTTAATTTTGCCTTTCTTATACTATTCATTAGCTTGAAGACTTCAATATTAGTTTCTTTCTCTATTTCAGTATTGTCAAGTTGAAAATCACAATGTTTTCTAATGAGAGAACCTTTAGTGTAACCATTATTATACAATTCACCATATCCCTGTCCTTTTTCCTTTTCTTTTGGAGGACTAATTAAATCGTCTTGTTCTGGCTTTATTTTGTTATGAACACCCTCTTCATATTCCGTATAATTAATTATTTCTTTGCACTTTGTGATAAATTGCTCTAATGTTACGGTTTCTTTTTTTCCTGTTTTTCCATGAAAAGTGACTTCTTCGATCCATTCAGGTTTTAGGAACTCCAAAAAGAGTTCCCTGTTTTTTGTTACGCTATTGACGTAATGATAGCGCATTTTATCTGGTTCTACCGGTTGTTCATTCTTTAATACAGAGGGTTTTATCCCTTCAGCTCTATCTTTTATTCCTCCATAAGCATAGTGGTTAATCAGCATCGGATTATCTTTTTTCCCATCTTCATCTTTATACTCCGGTATTTTTGCTAAATCTATTTTAATTCGTACACCATCGTCTGACCTGAAAGAATCACCATCATTTGAAATGACTGCTTCTTTTGGAGTCGAGGCAAGACTTAAACCTCGTTGTTGCAATCCTGTACCCATCCACTGGTGCTGAACAGCAATTGCTGTGCTCTTATCAATTAATTGTTCGGGATCTGTTAACAGCCTTTTTTTTCCGTCTTCTGTTAATGCTCTGTTTCTTTCACGTAATGCATTACCCTCTACTCCTAAAGCTACATTCAACAACTCATAACGGCCAATCATTTTGCCCATATTCAGGAAATCCATAAACTGATACAAGTTCTTTTCTACATAAGCGTACCTACGTGTAAATACTCCTTTATCATCTTTGATATATTCCTTATCATCTCTATTATAGATCTCTCTTTCAACCCTTTCCTTTTTACTTGTAAAAGCCGAACTCCCAACTAAAAGAGTTGCAAATTTTTGATCACTTACACTCAGTACATATGCTTTGTCATCTAACTTGTCTATTGAATCAAGTGGTGCCCCATCATGAATAAAAGCATAATCGGGCTTTAGTTTTTCTATTATATTGAATTTTAGGCTTTCAGGATAAGTGTCCATTGCGAAATTTTTGATTTCTTTTTCAATTTCTTTTGCATTAGTTAATTCTGATAATTTTTTTTTTGTTCAATTGATACTCCTCTTTTTCATTCAAACTAGTATATGTCTTTTCATTTAACTGTTTTAATTTAAGCTTAAAAAAATGAAGGGCCCCTTCATCTCCTAACTTATTAATAATAAATTCTTGTTTGCCTATTTTTCTTTCCTCTTTTACCCTTTTTATTTTTCCATCCAATTGTTTATATTCATCATTGTCCCCTTCACTATTTGCTATAGTGAATTTCTTTTCACCAACCATTTGAATAGTTCCTCCTGATAACACCTGTTCTTTACCAGGTAAATCAAAATTGGGGTAAATACTATAATTTTGAACAGTCTCTCCAATTTCGTCAGCCTCCCTCTCTAAAGCATCATCATTATTCACATTTACCCCTTGTAACTGTGTAGTAGGTTGCACACGCCCCTGTTTCTGTTGGATCACATGCCAAGCTTCATGAGGCAAATGTTTTTCCTGTCCTGGAGCAATGTGGATATTGCCTCCCTGAGTATAGGCTAATGCTTTTAGCTGAGCTGGTTTCGGAGAATTATAATGAACTTTCACATCATCCATACTGTAACCTGAAAAGCTCTCAATGCCTGTTTTCAAATCGTTGGGTAGTCCTGTATTATTCGGCTTTTTTTGTAGAATAGATTCTTGTTCTGTTGTAGGCATAGATTGAAACTTTCCTTGCAAAGGCTCTTCGTCTTCATCTAGCTGCAAATCTTTATATTGAACAGTGTCAGAAAACCTTCCTTGTAGCATATCTTCATCCTCTATACTTTCTCGTTGCACAGTCTGTATTCCTAAAGCCCTATTCTTATAAGTCTGTAAGATATCGGAAATTGACGCTTGTCTGGATGCTTTAGGATTACTATCCAGAGTGCGGGATTGATTTTCTGGTTTCTTTGTGTATTCTCTTATGGCAGCTTAATTTTAGAACTTTATAAAGGTAATACTCAATCACGAAATTTTGTTTCGTTATCACAAAAAGATGCAGTATCTACATGTTTCGATTGCATTAAAATGAATTGATGATAAAGATATGAAATTAATGAATTAGTTATTGTATTCACTGTTAGATTTGCAAAAAGTCGTAATGAATTAATTCTATAATATTACAGATAAACTTTTACTACGACTTTTACAAAATATTTTCTGTAAGAATATGCATAACTACTTTCATTTCAGAACTAAAAATAGATATTTGTCAGCTGTCTAAACCTTTCAGCCACTCTAATAAAGAGCGGTCTTTTTCCCATGACTTCTCCATACCTGAATGTGGTATGACATCAACGTATGCTTTTTCCAAAGCTTCCCGTTTTTGTTTTGAATCTGCTCTTGCATATATATCAGTCGTTTGAATCGAAACATGCCCCAGTATATCTCGGATATAAATAAGATTCACTCCTGCTTGTAATAGATGCATAGCTTTAGAGTGTCTGAGAGAATGACAGCTTATCCTTTCAGGAATAAGGGATGGATTAATTTTTCTTGCTATATCAACATAGGATTTTAAAATGTAATTCACACCGGAACGTGTCAATTTCTCTCCCCATCTGTTAAAAAACAATGGTTGTTGGTTGCGATGTTCTTCCAACAGTCGATTTTCTTGCATGTACACTTTAAGTAAATCTACTTGCTCCTCTTGTAACGGAACAATTCGATTTTTTCTCCCCTTTCCCCTGATTTTGACTATACTTGGGGCTTCAAGCCTGATGGAAGATGGAGTAAGGTCTATAAGTTCTTGAACTCTGGCTCCGCTATCATACATTAATGCAAGCATTGCCAAATCCCTTCTTCCTTCGATTCGTTCTGTATCCATTAAGGAGAATATGAGTTTTATACCATCTAAAGTCAAATAGTTGAACGACCTTTTCTCATGTTTCCGTACTTTTATCGAAAGTATCTCTTGCCATTGGACAATACGTTCTGGCTCTTCATATTGAAGATAACAAAAGAAGGAATGTATTGCGGCGAGTCTATAGTTTCTTGTTGAATCACTGCATTTACGTTCTTCCTGTATCCATTGCAGGAATTCCATGATAGTCGTTTTTGTCAATAAAGACAATTTTACGTGTTGAGCTTCCAGATTCTTCTTTTTCTTCATAAAATAAAGAAGCTGGACAAAGGTATCCCTGTAAGAGCGTATTGTATTAGGACTTGCATTTCGCTCTGCGGCCAGATATTTAGAAAAAAAATCCGTCAGATGTTTAGCAAAATCAGTTGTTTTCATTTTCATATATTGTTTTAGGGAATACATATGCACAGAGTTTTCTCTCATCGTTTAACAATTCAGGATATACCTCCATGGTTAATCTGACGTATTGTTCTGTAGCTTTGATTGATTTATGTCCTAAATAGGTGGATAAAATGGGTAATGAATAATATATATCGTAGCCAGATTCCACCATTTTCATTAGAGAGTGAACGGCGAATGTATGTCGAAGGTCATGAACACGAGGTCCCTTGTGGTTACCAAGATGTGGTATCCCACTTTTTGATAATATCTTCCGGAACCAGTCATACACTCGGTTTGCAGCACAGCAATTACCATTAGGAGAAATAAATAAGAAACTTTCGGGATGGTTGGCTTTTGGTAATGGCATCCTGTTTCTGTTAGCGATATATTCACAAACAACTTCAATTAATGTATCTGATAACGGGATTAGTCGCTGTTCCCCATTCTTTGTTTTTCTAATGATGATATATCTCTTTCCTAAATCAACATCACTATTTCTTATGGATAAGGCTTCGCTGACGCGCACCCCAGTTCCATACATTAACCGGAGAAGAGCCGGCATTACAAATAATATGCTTGACATACGTTCATTAACCATACGAAGAGAATCAGATGTATGGAACATGTCATTTATTTGTTTGTGAGAAAAGATATATGGTACAAAAATATCCGGACTTACTGGTTTAGGTAGTCTTGGAATATAACATTCATGCCCATGACAACACAGATATTTACAAAACTGTGACCAAACACTATACTTTGCATACATGGTTCGTGCGTCTCCGCTTATACGAGTGCTGTGCCATTTTTCAATGAGCTCTTTTGTTATAAAAACATCTCGTACTTTCATCGTTATGAAGAACTGATCAAACTCATATAAAGTACTTTGAGTTGTCATTATATTAAATCCACAGTCCTGCTTCATCTTGATAAAACTTCTGATATAAGGAGCAAAAACACTGCTGTAATTAAAGGTCTTACGCATAGAACCGTCCTCCTTTCTGATTATAGAAATCTATGTCCACATTAGGAACATCTAACGAGCATTTACGAAGAGCATTAACATCTATACGTAGATAAACCATCGTGGAATCGGTATTCATGTGGCCTAATGTTTCGGAAATGACAGGTAAAGAGATATTGTTCTCCAACAATCGGCTGACCAAACTATGTCGCATAGAGTGTGGACCGCATTTGCGCTCTCCGATTGTAATACCAGAAGAACCGATAATCGTTCTTATTATATCCGCAACTCCTTGTCTTGACATAGTAGTATATGGAGCATTGGAAGATAGAAAAATATTAGATAATGCAGATTTTGGACGGCCGTATCTCAGATAATCAATGAGGGCTTCTCCTACCTCCAAAAGTAGTGGAAGTTCTATTCCTTTGCCTGTTTTAACCTGTCTCAGTATAATCTGACTATTCTCCCAATTTAAATTGGAAAATGATAAATTAACAATATCCGATACTCGTAACCCTAATCGAGTAGCAAGGAGAAGTATTGCATAATTTCTCTTTCCTGTTGAATTGGATCGAACAATGGAAGTTTCTATTTGTTTAATTTCTTCTGAAGCATAAAATGAGGGAATTTTCTCTCTTCTGGAATGCTTATAATCGGCTAATACATATGCGAGGTCTTTTTCTATCATTTTTCTTTCCAAAAGAAAACGGAAAAGCTTGCGCAGTGAAGGAACTGCTTTTGAGTTTATTTGCGTTGATACAAACGAGAGGATATGTTCTTCCTTTATATGCTCTAAAAGGAAAACCTCTTGATTTTTGAGATATTCCTGAAATCGAAACAGATTTAACAAACAGGAATTGATCGTGATCTCGCTAAGGCGAAGTTCCTTCAAACTGATAAGCAAGCTTTGAATGGCTTCCCCTATGCTTCCTTCCAACTTACGAATTATTGGATGTGGAGTTCTTCGGGTTATTTTTCCTGTTTCTTGCATCTCATTTAATACATGTACACTACGAAGAATCTGTTTTTCTTTTGATGTGATTGTTGTAAACATACAAGAGTCAATGAATGACTCTCCTACAGAACGATTGTAAATAGTGATACCATGTAAGAGCATATATTTACATACCCCATTTTTCCATCGCATCTTATAATTCCGTATACAATACTGACTGTAGCAATGGTGTTCAAGAAAAGAGATTCAATCTCTTATCAATTCTTCAACTGTTTGATTTTGTTCCATTTGAAAAAATATTTAGGTGAATGGCAATATTACCATCCACCTAAATAAGAAATTTATGTGGAATTATTATGCAAAGCAATACTAATTATCAATAGATTAAATATTCATTCTATTGAGAACTTTACATAATGATTTACTAAGCATAAATTTTCAGCGTTCCCGCCCCGTCCGGTTGGAAATAGCGGATGAAATACTTTGTTTCCTCAAACCGCCCGTCCCGGTGAAGCTGGCACAGGCTAAGCCCCCAGCGCCTTGCCATATTACTATGGTAGGTTTCCGAGAACTCGCCTCCGAACCGGACTGACACTTTTCAGTGTATCCGACTCTCCACTAATTACATCAGTTTGCTTTTATGTATCGCATTATGACAACATTCACACACTGCTAAGGTTTTCTTTCTCTGTTTAATCATAACTTTCTCCCAGAGCAATTCACCTTTCAAGTCTTTTAGTTTTTTAACTTGGTGCATTGTTAGACTTTGTTCATTTTTACCGCAGAGTTCACATTTACCAGCTTTTAACCTTTTAATAAGGTTTGTCTGACAATTTGCAATTTTGCTCTGTGATACCTTTTTGCTCAACGAACACATTCTTTCTGTTTTGCATCTGAAACTCTCATTAAAGAAAACACGTTTAATCTTTTCGTTTTTCTTATTAGTATAGTACACCGTAAATTCTTTATTAATCCTGTATTTTTTAAGGATTTTACTTACTTGTGTATTATACTTATGGGCAAAGGTCTTGTACATACTATATTGCATAATATATTTGAAAGAGTTCAATTCAGCACCACTGTTGGAAGCAATGGCGTAATAGTTTGCCATTCCTCTTATTTCAGCGTTGTACGTATCAAGTATTTCAATATCTGTTTTACTTGCCAGATGTTCCCTGCTTTTGGGTTTCCATATTTCTTTTCCATTATGGAATTTTATCTGTAATACCCCATATTCAAGTAGTTTCTTTTTTGTAGTATCAACAGGTATTTTTAATACCACTCTTTTTCCATACACTTTTGCGAGACTGCCTGTTTTTATTCTTTTCGTTTGACTGCTGGATTTACGAACCGTTATTTCATATCCCAAGAATTTAGCCGCATCATTGGCATGTGTTATCAGCGTTTTTTCGCTGGATAATGTCAACTTTAGCTTTTCATGTAGGAACTGACGAATGTCTTCTTTTATCTTTTCACAATCAGCCTTACTTCCAATGACACCAATCAGAAAGTCATCGGCATATCTTGTGTATTTTATTCGTCTGTAATTCGCATCCATTTCATTACCCGAAGGGAACTGTAACCTTTCAGTTTTCGCTTCTTTAATAGCTTTAAGTAATTCAATCCTTACATTTTCAGATGTACAACTTTTTAGTTGTTTTCTTAGCCGTTCGATTTGTTTTGTTAGTTTGACATACTCTGCATTGTCCTTTCGGAGTTCCCCACTGTTGAATCTGTCAGCATATTCTTCCATGTATTTGTCCAATTTATCCAAATAGATATTTGCTAAAATGGGGCTGATGATACCACCTTGAGGTGTTCCGTTCGATGTGTTATAAAATTTCCAATCTTCTATGTAGCCAGCTTTCAAAAATTTACGAATCAACCTTATGAATCGTTCGTCTGCTATACGTTCTTTCAGAATTCCAATCAACACTTCATGATTAATATTGTTGAAGAACCCTTCAATATCGCCTTCAATGAACCATTTCGTTGCTGTAAACCGTCTATGTATCTGCGTGAGTGCAGAATGACAACTTTTTTGTGGTCTGAATCCGTGAGATGTTTCTTCGAAGCTATTTTCATAGATAGCTTCCAATATCATTCTCACAATTTCTTGTACCAACTTATCGTCAATAGACGGAATGCCAAGCGGTCTCATTTTCCCATTTTTCTTGGGAATATATACTCGCCTTGCGGGTTTAGGTTGGTAAGTTTCATTCTTAATGGCTTCAATCAGATTTTCTATTCTACCTGTACTCATATCATCTATTGTTCTACCGTCTGTGCCTTTGGTCATATTTCCCGTTTTGGCATAGATGTGTTCATAAGCAACATAGTACATCTCTTCGTTGAACAATAATCTGTAAAGACGTTCAAACTTGTAACTCAAATCAGAACTGTGTTCTGACAAACTGTTTAATACTCTTTCTGGACTTCTCATAATGTCTCTCACATTTTCCGTTAATTGTATTAAGTAATTAGCTGTTCCCCTTCGCCATGTACAAGGCTTTCCCTTGCTCGGACTACTACGGGAACTCTGTTACCATGTCGGATATTCAGAGGTCTGTATACCCCATAGCCTTACAACTGGCTTTCCGATTTAGGTAATCCCCGCTTAGCATAATGATAACTTAGCATTGATAGATTGTCGGATACGACTTTCGTCCTTTTCTATTTACAGTAGCTGCGCTGTAACCTGTTCTTGCCCATACTCCTCCGCTGCTGGAATATAGATGTTACAGTTTGGCGTGTCTAATTACCTTTCGCCAAAGACCCGAGTATTGCCGCTGGGACTATCGTTCAATCAATCCAGATTTTATCCTCGTATCTATCTTTCATCTTTCTATTCAGTCGCAGATTGGTAATTATCTGACTTATAGATTCTCCGGCATGCTACACTCCCTGTCGTCTTTCGTTGAACAGATAAGCCGGATGATGATAGGTCATTTTCAAAGAACACTTGCCTAATGTCTTGCTCTCGACACATTTATCATTATACCACTACGGGCGCAGAGCGTATTTCCGCCGTTTCACCCACCTTTAATTTTTTTGCACTAGTATCGTTTCGATACTGAACGGGTAAGACTATTATCGGGCATCCGACATTCGGGCATTCGTTCAGGAAAATGCCGATTGTAAAACCTATGAACGATTTAAAAAGGAAAATCAACTCGATAAGCAAACCGAAGCAAAAAAGGCGGATAATTCACCCATTCTGTAAAGTGCCATCACGCCCCATTTAGCAGAAACCGCCTCGCTCTGTGGCTCGGCTCATTTCGCTAAATGAAGCAAGAGGGAACTGGACAAGTCCTGTTCTTCCCTCTTGCCCTGCGGGGCAAAGCCTTCGGCTTTAGCGTGTTACAAGAACACGCTGTAATGACACCTGTAATAAGCATTTTCTTTGCAACGCTTATTATCAGGTATTTATCTATTCAAAATTCTATAAAAAAGTAATTATCATGCCAAACAGCAGTCGAAAAACGATATTCACTACCATTTCCATAGACAAGGAAACGGCAGCTTTGGTAGAGAAGATATGCAAACGCTATTCACTGAAAAAGAGTGAAGTTGTAAAGTTGGCTTTCGGGTATATAGTAGCCGACAGTTAGCTAATTATTTAGAGCATGAGGATTTAGAACGAATGGAAAAGGGCATCTATACCGAAGGCTTTTTTCAATCTGACAAATGATAACATCTACAAATCAAAAATAATAAAGGATATAGATAGCAATATCGGGCAGCTATTAAAAGCTGATGCTAAGTTTTATGCTATACATGTCAGCCCATCGGAAAGCGAACTCCGAACGATGGGAAACACGGAGCAGAAACAAGCCGAAGCAATGAAGCGTTATATCCGTGAAGTGTTTATTCCTGAATACGCAAGTAATTTCAATAAAGAGCTACCCGCCTCGGATATAAAGTTTTACGGCAAGATCCATTTCACCCGAAATAGATCGAGCAATGATCTGAATATGCACTGCCATTTGATTGTAAGCCGAAAAGACCAATCCAACAAAAAGAAGCTATCACCGCTTACCAATCATAAGTATACCAAGAAAGGAACGGTGATAGGAGGCTTTGATCGTGTGAATCTGTTCAAACAGGCAGAACAAGAATTTGATAAACTGTTCGGCTACAACCGCCAGCAATTCGAATCGTTCGACTATCATAACACGATGAAGAACAGTTCTATATTAAAACAGCTTGCCGCCCAAGAGCAAAAATTTACTGGCGAAAAGGAAAGCAAGGCCCAACAATTCAGTGAAAAAGAAAACAAGATTTCTTTCAATCTAGCTAACGAACAAAAGAGTGAACAATATTTTAATCAGGCAAATAATAAAACAAGAAAATCTTTATTATCTATCTTTTCATTGGGAGATAGCAATAATTATGATGCAGCATTGGCAGAGGAATCACAGGCAAAGAAACTCAAAAGAAAAAGGAGAAAGGGATAAGGGATTGAATATGAAAAACTAAGAAGTGATGTAACCACTACCTGAGGGAGCATTTCAAGTATTCTAAATCACTTATCCACCTAAAACTGAATATTATCACCGTTGGAAGAAATAGTCGTATTATAAGCAATTAATGTTTTAGAAGTTGTTTTTAGCTAAAAGTCGGACAATCTATTGCTTTAATATAGAAGATGAGAGCGGGCACAGTTGCTAAAAATTCAAATACGTCTTACTTCTTTATGTAAAGACTTTTTTAATTCATTAAAATTATTCTTATCAATCCCCAATACCGTCAATAACTTTTTTATGTTAGTACCTATAAAATGTCCTTTTACTGATAATGGTTTTTTAAAATTATGTTTACCTTGAAGCTTCCCATCTTTATCTAAAAACCAATCAACATATACAGACAAAGGTCTATCCCCATCCCACTTATTCTTATTTACTCTATAATTTAAAGCTTTACAAGCGAAATATATTTTTTGAGACTTTGCGAAATCTTCAATTGGTTGCATTTTCGCTAAATAATAGTCTAGATTATGATCTTCTGCATCAACTGTTATTATATAATTTGCCACTCCTGAATTTACAATGGTTTGACCATTAACACTAGAATTTTTTTTATCTGAACTAAGATTAGTACCTGCATATATATCTATTTTTTGCTGCTCTGTCAAATCTATAATCCCAGATTTTTCTCCTCCGATCTTATTTATAAACTCAAACTTCCATCCCATTTTTAGGCATAAAGCTTCTGTCTTTTTATAAGAATTAAAGTATACAAGATAATCATCCTCAAAAGACTTCTTGATTTTATTGATGCTTTTCTCAATAATAGCTTGAGCATCATTTCCTAAAATTTCAATAGCTCTATTCAAACTAATCTTATTTTCCAAAAAATCGGCATCATTTTGTTTAATCGATATTTTAAACTCTTTTTGACAACCAGTTTCATCTTGGGCTAATACATATATATCAGTTTTGCATTCTCCTTTAGACACTACAGGTTTACCACACTTTAGCACGGTATATTCTCTACATTCATAACTGAAATTTTTCACCTGTAAAAATAAGTCTTTTATCTTTCGCTCGGTATCTCCAAATTTACTCATATATCTTCTAATAATTTTGTTAACGAAACATTTAATGCTTTTGCTATTTTTTCTGCAATAGCTAATGAAACATTACGCCTCCCGTTTTCAATATCAGGAAGATACGTTCTATCTATATCAGCCATATTAGCTAACTTCTCCTGTGAAAGATTCAATGCTATGCGTTTTTCTCTCACCCTTAAACCGAAAATCTCATTGATATTCATAATTTTACAAAAATCTTCATTTCCCGACAATTATACAACGGACTATTGTCTACAATTTAATGAATTCATAATTAGGAAATGAAATACATATAGTACTTTTAGAAGTAACTTAAATACATTAAAATAAATAGAGAGACAAATTATTTCACTATTAAAAAAAGCAAGATGCTGAGGTTTTGGAGGTGGAAAAGTCAGATTTCGTATCGTGTGAGCAAATGAATATCATAAAAGAGTATCTACGAAATATATTCAAAGCTGAGGTCGTTGACTAACAAAGTATATTTTTATATAGAAAAATAACTTCTCAAAGTCCTAAATTTTACTTAATAAGTGAATGAATTGTTCTTTAGAGGGAAAACTACTATTGCTTTAATTTGTAACTATCAGCATATCTATATTTTTCACCTCTATTACTTTTTTGAAAAAAGTTCTTGGATGTTGGCAATATAAGGAATTGCTATATCTCTTTTATTTCCTCGGAATTTCACATCTGCTAAGTTTAAGCCTTCAATATTGATGCATTCCGCAGTTTCTAGTTTGAAAGTTAGATATTCATTGCCGGAAGGGGTAAAACCAAGGTGAGAAAGTTCTGATGCAGACATGATTTTAGGGTAATCTTGTACCATTGCAAATAAAAAGTGGCTACCACGATTATGTAACAATAGGTATTTAGGAGAAGTAGCTCCCACTGGCATTTGCAATGCCCCTCTGCGAAATCCCGTACGCACATAGTAAAGTTTGTTCCTCAATGTCATGTGTAATTGGTGCTCGTCTTTATAATAAGCAATAAGAACATCAACCTCCTTCCTCTCGCTCATATAGCCCAAAGCATCCTTGATGCTCAGAGCCAAACATCTGGCCAACCTAGGCGGCACAGCATTTCCTACCATCTTATAGCCTTCCTTTATATGTGTATAGAAAAAGCGAAATTTATCGGGGAATGACTGGATTCTAGCACACTCTCTTACGCTTAATCGACGGTAGAGGTGTTCGTAGCCAGGAAGAAAAACACGTTGATTGAGGGAAACGTACTTCATAGCTGGTGCCTGCGGATGCAAAGGGCAATTTTTAGCCTGCGCTTGTATAGTAAATGATACTTCATCCCAGGAACGTATTCGATTACGAGCCATGAACTTTGCATCAAATGGACCTGTAAAGACATCATGGTTAACCCATTTCTCATATTCTTGGCTTACAAGTTCATTACAATAAAAACGTGGTTCCTCAGCAATGTCGCCAATTGCTTTTTGCAATGTCACAAAAGGCTTGTGTGATGGTTCCGGAAATTTAAATGCACCATTCAGTTCTTTTATGAAGCCAACAATAAATACACGAAAACGGTCCTGCGGTATACAGTAGTCAGCAGCATTCAGCAACGAATAACTTACCACATAACCGGCCCATTCAAGACTAGAAAGAAATGACAGAAAGATTTTGAAATGTTTGTCACTGATCATTCCTCGGACATTTTCTATGATGAAAAATTTGGGGCGTTTCTGTTTTATTAACTGGATATAGTCAAGAAACAAGCGCCCCCGTTCATCATTTAGCCCTAACTGTTTGCCTCCTTCACTCCACGATTGGCATGGAGGTCCTCCTATAAATCCATCGCAATTGGGAATATCAGCAACCTTTAATGTGCGGATATCAGATTTGCATAGATAAGTATTTGGGTGATTAAACTGATAGGTTTCGTGTATAGCCTCATCAAATTCATTCGCCCAAATAACCTCATAGCCTGCCTGTTCAAAGCCAAGATCTAATCCTCCACATCCTGCAAAAAAAGATGCAACTTTCATCCCAAATCAACAATGACTCCCTTTTCAATCAAGGTTTTCTTTATCTTCATTGCCACATGATAAGCCAAGTTTACCGGTACGGCATTGCCTATCATTTTGTAACCATAATTCACATCATCATATATGAACTGGAATTCATCGGGGAAACTCTGCACACGGGCCACCTCACGGACTGTCATCCTGCGATAAAGATGTTCGTACCCTTCAACAAACTTCTGCAGATTCTTTTCAACCTTAACCATCTTTGGTGCTTGAGGGTGCAGTTGGCATTGGCGACCGCTCGCTTGAACTGTGAAACCTGGTTCATCCCATGAACGAACTCGATTTCGAGATAAAAATATAGGCGAATATGCACCAATAAAGTACTCGTTATTAGGTATTTTACAAGCCTTTCCATTTGTCTTGTTCTTTTCCAGAGCCGGTATAGCTGAAAATTGCAAGTCCCAGATGCTTTCACGTAGCGTCGGCTTGTGTTTTTGCGGGATGGGGTATTCAAAATCATTAATATTCAAATCTTTACGAAATCCGATATAAAAAACACGGTCACGGTCTTCAGCCACATCGTAATCATTGGCATTAAGCATTTTCAAATTTACGTCATAGCCGACTTTGTCAAATAATTCCATGAAGCCACGTACAGCGTTTGCATGGCGCTTGGCTAACATGCCAGATACATTCTCGGCAACAAAAAACAGAGGTTGTTTGTCGTGCAAAATACGAATGTATTCATAAAATAGCTGTCCTCGGGCATCCTCAATGCCCTTTAAAGAGCCAGCTTCGCTCCACGACTGGCATGGGGGACCACCTATTATACCGGCAATATTATTAGGAAACTCAGATGATGGTATATCACGAATATCTCCTTCAATCAGGTTGGTATCTGGAAAATTAGCACGAAAGGTCGGGCAAATTTTAGCATCAAATTCGTTCGCTGTAACTGTTTTAAAACCGGCTTTATGAAAGCCCAAATCTAAACCTCCTGCACCGGAGAAAAGACTAATCAAATTCATCATATTTATTTCCAAAGACAATTTATTGTAATTATAGCAGTAGGCATACCTACTATTTGAATATCAAACTTCAAAGTTGGCACAACATAGGTTTCTGCATTATGTATGCGAAAAGAGAATTGCCAACCACCGTCCATATAAAGCTCAACAGTGTTTGTTTTTCCCGGGACAAAATCCAAACTTACAATACGTGTAGGCAAGGATGCTACTGGAATTTGAATGGATGCTTGTTCCGATTCGCTGTTTTGATTGAGCGTTCCGCGCAAATTATAAGACTGAATCTGAGTGGTTCGCTCTCTATCCATGCTAATTATTTTGTAAAAATCATGCTTGCCTAAAAGATATTCTACCAATTTCCCAGGAATGTCCTTATGAACCTGGTATTGTCGTTTGATTTCATTTATAAAAGCAGTTAGCAAGGGAATGTAAACGTCATTCTCTTTGTCCATCAGTTCATTAAATTTTGTATGTTTGCTTTTTTCTGTAATAAGATAGTCAAATACCAGTTTAACCCCATTCCAATAATCCTGTGAACAAGAAATTCCATACCATTCTTTTCCAAAGTCCAATCTTCTGCTTAGACGGCTATGTTTTACTGCAAAGTGGTTATGCTTGAGGCTTAACCCAATTTCCCACTGAATATTGTGTCGGATTATTAATATATCTCGTACATCACCTTCTTTTCCTTTAGCATCTGTCTGTATCAGCAATTCCAAAACGTCATTGTTGTCCTCAACAATACGAGGCTCTAATTCGAAAATCTTAGCAACGGCAACATAAGAGCTTTCCTTGTAAGTTTTCTGCATTTCGTTGGATAAAGTACCCCACGCACGTTCTGCTGCGGAGTAACTACTATTTTTTATTATATTAACAGGACGAAGTTTTTTGATTTCTTCTTCAAGGGTGAGCAAGCAGACGAACTCATAAGCCCTTCCTTGGTCATTACTTTTACTACTCATATAATATTTAGGTATTTATTTAGGTGCGAAATTACTGAAATTCCTGTAAAAACAGTATTCTTACTTCTTCTTTTTCCTATACTCTGCCATATTATCAGCCACAATACAGGGAGAATTTTCTATAATCTCATAATTTTTAAAAGATTTTTGTCGATAATGTTCTAAAAAGCTATGGTTTATCCAGTACTCCATTTCGTGTAATGTCTGTTCTCTTACAGCAGGTTTCAATTGGCATTCCCAAATAGTCATAACTTTCCAGCCCATTTTCTTTAAAACCTCTTTGTTCTTTTCATCCCTATGTTGGTTACGCTCTATTTTACTACGCCAGTAATCACTGTTGGAGTGTGGAATATGTCCATCTACCTTATGCCCATGCCAAAAACATCCATGGATAAATATTACAATACCATACTTGCGCAATACTATATCGGGCGTACCAGGCAGCCCTTTCACATTCTTGCGATAACGGTATCCTCTCGAAAACAAATAACGCCGTACAATCCACTCCGGTTTTGTATCTTTACTCCTTATTTTCGCCATAACAGCAGAACGCTTCTTTTTGCTCCAAATATCCATTTGTAAAAAGGTATAATATCATTTTAAGCAAAGGTACAAGTTTTGTTTCAAGAAATCTATCTTACCAAAAATTTATTTATACTCATATTAAAAAGCTTGCTTTTGTAGGGAACAGCAACTTTACCAGCAGCCACTCTGTAGAGTTAGCGAATAAAATTCATTATTTTCCAATTATAAGTAATAGATATTTTAAACATGGGGTGAATCATATCTTAGTAAGCATCGAAAGGTATGTATCAAGCACGATTAATCATTAAAATAGTGCAGTATTGCATTGAACTTCATACAACACTTCAAAATGTGAGTTCTCAATCTTATTTTTCATAACTGTCATACAAAATAACTTTCTAATTTGCAAATTCAAGAGAATGATATATCTTTGTCCTTAATATTCTCCATGAGCAAACTACCGCAAAAGCACGTAGCAAATTAGTGGGATAATTCATGGGATATGCTTGAAGCTAAAAATATAAAGTTTTAAAT
>ENA-OWOU01000184-OWOU01000184.1-gut-metagenome-genome-assembly--contig:-NODE-184-length-45380-cov-6.139726_pt1 | contig 45380 bp, 41 predicted proteins | sample MGYA00248248_ERZ651801 | MGnify/ENA primary metagenome ERZ651801 (study PRJEB26908, sample SAMEA4031710) | gut metagenome | biome: gut; feature: normal infant; material: stool | place: China | collected 2015... | reverse complement strand
GTGGCGGAATTGGTAGACGCGCACGTTTCAGGTGCGTGTGTCGAGAGGCATGCAGGTTCGAGTCCTGTTCTGGGCACGCTCTTTGTAAAAAGAGCATCATTTGCGGAAATAGCTCAGTTGGTAGAGCATAACCTTGCCAAGGTTAGGGTCGCGAGTTCGAGTCTCGTTTTCCGCTCAAAGAAAAAGGAAGTTGAATCATTTGATTCAGCTTCCTTTTTTTGTTTACCGTTTACCGTTGCTTTAAGATAACAGTCAGCGTTAAATATTCGCAAGAGTTTATATTTTGCTTGTTTAATTGTATCTAATTGGTTGCATTTGTGGTATGAAAGCAACAGATAAGAAAGGTAACGATATATGTGAACTTTATTTCTCGGATGAATTTGTTGAATTCTATAGTATGTTACAGGATAAAGTAAAGGTTAAATTTGAGCATACGATGGATATTATTAGAACTGAGTATGTACTTAGCACGAAGTTTGTGAAGCACTTGGAAAATAAAAATTTATACGAGATGCGGGTGTCTGTAAATACCAATGAATACAGAACTATTCTTTTTGCTGTTGATAATGATAATATCATTCTTTCAAAAAAAAGTACTACTTCTGAATGGTTTCTTAAAGAAATCCACAAAGGATTATAGTAAACAAATAAAGATTGCAGAACGAATATTAAAAGACTTTGAGCTATGAGAAAGTTAGATGAAAATAAATTAACCAGATTGCATACGGCAGGTGAACTACTGGACAACAAATATGGGGAGGTCGGAACTGAGTCTCGCACAACTTTTCATGAGAAGTCAATAGCATGGTACTACGGCGAGATATTACGTGATCGCCGAAAGCAATTAAAGATAACTCAACAGGAACTGGCTGAAAAGGTTGGTACTGCAAGAAGTTATATTGCCCGTGTGGAAAAAGGAGAGACGGATATTCAAATTTCAAGTTTTTTCCGCATAGCTCGTGCTCTTGGAATAGAGTTTACTCCTACGTTTTTATGATTGGGAGCTCACCATAGAGGGTACAGAGTCACACAGAGTTTTAATGTTTTTCACCACAGATTACTCAGATTATCACGGATTTATCTATTTCTCAATCTGTGTTAATCCGTGTAATCTGTGGTGAGCCCTCGTCATTAGCATTAAAAACTCCGTGAGACTCTGTGAATCTCTGTGGTGAATTTAAAAGCTTTCCTCTTTCACCTCAAAGCACGGGCATGCCTTGATCCACTCTTCGGGTTCTATCTCTCCGTTTCCGTTCAGGTCCGGACTCAGATCCCTGTGTCCGCATACCCTGCTTCCGGGATACTCCTTCAGCAATACTTTCACCAGTACCCGCATTGAATGTTTTTGCCATTCTGTCCGGGTGTCTTTGGGTCGTCCGTTGCAGTCCAGCCCTCCTTCGTAGCAGATGCCTATGGAGTGTGCGTTGAATCCCTTGGCATGTGCCCCGGCCCGTTCCACCGGTCGGGTAGTGATGATCTTCCCGTCCTTGCGTATGTAGAAGTGATAGCCCGCTCCTTCGAATCCCCGTCTTCGGTGACACTCCTCCAGGTCATGCTCCGTGAAGCAGCGGTCTTCTCTGGTTGCGGAGCAGTGAATAACAATCAGATTGATTTCTCTCATAGTTCCGGTTCTATTTTTCGGTGTTCCCCCCGCGGAGAAACATCAGGAATGCCAGTAGACATTCCAGTATTTTTTGTATTTTCTTCATTGTTTTTGCTGTATTAAGTTTCGTTGTTTCACCACAGATTTCACAGATTATCACAGATAAAGATTTATTTTCTCTGCAATCGAACTTAAAATTTAAATCTGTGTAAATCTGAGTAATCTGTGGTGCGGATTTATGCCGTCGGGTCGTCCACAATGCCCCCGTCTCCGCTTCCTCCGCCTTCCGGAGCGCCTGCCGAAGCCATGGCAAACGTCACGTTGTTCGGGCTTCGGGTCATGCTCCGGCTGGCGTTCACCAGCTTCATTGCCTTATCGGGTATGAACCGCACGTTCACCCGCTTGATATTCTTCACCGTGCACTCCTTCTCGGTTTCGCTTGGCAGGCAGGTCAGCGTCATGTGGAAGGTTCCCAGCCCTTCTATTTTCACTTTGTTTCCCTGCGTCAGCACCTTTCGCAGCTGTTCCACCAGTGCCTCTATGGTGTGTTTCACATCGCCCGTTGTCAGGGCGCAATTGGTCTGGATATCTTCCGCCAGTGCATCGATATCCATAACTTTGGCTGTTCCCGCTTTCTGGCGGATGTAATACAACATGGGAGAGTTCTCCTGATTGACATACTTCTTGCGCTGATAGCGCTCCACTGATACTTCCATACAATAAAAAGTTAAGGTTTAGGTTAATAAATTTCTTGTCTCAATCACTACATAAAGATACGAAATCAAACAGGTAAAGTCAAGTAAAATGATGAAAATAACGATGTGTAGGTTAAGAAAACGGAGCCTCTATCTGGCATTCTTTTTTATCCATTCCATGGGCGGAACGTAGTCGCCGATTTTTGTCATGCTCTTGTTGTGTCCGAAGTATACGTTTCCCGTTTCCCCGTTGCGGTGTTTGGCGATGATGGCTACTCCCAGTCCCTCCGTCGGATATCCGCTTTGTTTGTCTGTTGCCAGATGTGCCAGTGCCGGACGATAGAGGAGGAGCACCAGGTCGGAATCCTGTTCGATGGCTCCACTCTCACGCAGGTCGGCTAATTCCAGACGTCCGTACGCCCTGTTTTCGGAGCCACGGTTGAGTTGGCTTAGCAAGATGACCGGGATGTGCAGCTCTTTGGCCAGCAATTTTGCTTTACGGCTTGCCTGTGCCACCTCTTGTTCCCGGTTCCGGTTGGTTTGTTCGGTGCGCATGTCACACAGTTGCAGGTAGTCGATAATGATAAAGTCACACTTCCCTTTGCTTTGCAGCAACCGGGCGCTCGAGCGTACACGGTCCATGCTCATATCCGGGTTATCGTCTACGCAGATAGGGAGCCTTGCCAGTTCTCCGGCCGTTTGCCGGGCCTGTAGCCATGTTTCCTGTGATAGCTTTCCGCTTCGCCAGAGGTATGGGTCCATTTCTCCTGCCGACAGGAGCCAGCGGTCGCCCAACCGCTCGGCTTGCATCTCGAGGCTGTACACCACCGTGTGGTGTCCGGCCGCTGCCGCAGCTTTTGCCAGATGGAGTGCAAAGGCGGTTTTCCCCACTGCCGGACGGGCAGCGATGGTGATCAGATCGCTGTTTTGCCATCCTCCTGTCATCTTGTCCAGTTCGGCCAGTCCGGTGGGGATTCCGGTCACTCCGTCCTTATTTTTCTGCATGCGTCCTTCCGCTTCGGTCAGGGTTGCCTGTATCAGCGTGTCCATATCGCGCAACTGCCTGTTGTGCCCACATGCCCCTTCCAGCCTGTCCAGCAGGTTGTGTCCATCCACTAACGTGTCTGTCAGGTCGATGGTTTCGTCGCCGGAGAGTGTCAGCAGTTTGCTGAATCCCACGATCATTTCCCTTCGGATGTACTTTTGGTGAACGATGCGTGCGTGATATTCCAGGTGTGCCGAACTTGCCACCCGGCTGCTCAGTTGGGTGATGTAGAACGGTCCTCCGGCATCGTCCAGCTTTCCACGTTTGCGAAGCTCCTCGGTGGCGGTGAGGATGTCGATGTTCGTACCGGCGTGGAACATCGCCTGCAATGCGGCGTAAATCAGTTGATGACGGGTGACATAGAACATTTCCGGTTTCAGCAGTTCGTCAATCAGTGCCATGCCTTCTTTTTCAATCAGGCAGGCTCCGAGGATGGTTTCCTCGAGTTCGGGTGCTTGGGGTTGTAACATAATGTTTGGATGGTATATGGTTTGGGGTATAGTTCACCACAGATTACACGGATTTTCACAGATTTTTAAATTTTAAATATCAACAGAATAACTTTGTAATCTGTGTTAATCCGTGTAATCCGTGGTGACTTCTAAAATTCGTATTCGTTCAGAAACGCCTTATCTTCCAGATATGTGGCTGCCTGTTTACAGAAGTGTATGTCCTTTTGGTGGGTGTAATACTCCTCGATGTTTTCCAGTGCCAGTTTCTTTTCCGTTACCGTCAGTTTTTTCCATTCTTTCCGGGCACGGGCTATGTTTATCTTATCTTTTTGGGTGATCCGGTGATAAAGATCCCAGAAGCCGGCAAAGCCTTCCGTCGCATGGCTGTCCCGGGTGGTGGTGGCTTTTTTATGTCCGGTCCAGAGGTCATAGTCTGTTACCCGGAGCAGGGTGATTCCGGCGGGATTCTCTACCGCCTCCATGATTCCGGATTTGAACAACGTTTCGAAGAAGTGGCGGGTGCGGTATCGGCTCCATCCCAGTGTCTTTTCCCACTGTTTGTAGGTATATACGGTTTCACCCCGCCGGCAAACGATCCGGTTGCCTTGTACACAAACCTCCGTATCGGAGTAGTTGACCCGCGTCAATACCTGTATCCATGCTTCCAGATAGCCCTCGGTTTGCGATCCGGTTTTGAAGAAATCTTCGATCATGGATTTGGGAATCAGGATATATCCTTTTTTCAGAATAGTCTCGGTCGGTGCGTTCATGGAATTTCGTTTTAAAGGTTATTGAATGTGCCGTCCTTTCCCGAACGGCATGACAAAGCTACGCATAGAAGGGCGAGGATGCAAAAGATTGGTGCAGATTGGTGCAGATTGGTGCAAAAGTGTACGACGATCCCTATTGCCGTCCTACGCACACTCTGCCGGGGTGAAACCGAGCCTTGTTTTCACCCTTTCAGACCCTCTGTTGCCGTCATTCAGAGCCTCCAAATCACCAACACGGACACCAACATGCTTTTAGGTTTGTAGTCCGTTGTCCATCAGTTGTTTACGGAGGCTGTTCCGGAAGCCGCCAACATGCAGACCTGCACATAAATAAATAATAAGCAAAAAGATATATTAACATATATCAGTCGAATTTGCGATCGGCGAACAGTTTTTGGACCCGATCCTCCGGATGTTCGCGTAGCCATTGGTACGCCGTGTCAGGCATTCCCCAATGCTGTATCACGATACAGATTTGCCGGGGTGTCAGCAGTGTATTGGAGCGTTTGTATCCTGCTTCCAGTAGTTCGGCATGCAAGTCCGGATATCGTTCTATCTGCTCACGCATCTGTCTGCCCGCCGAGCGGGGATAAACACAAGTTGTAAAATACGCCATCGCCACGTCCGACAGCAGGCAGCTTCCACTCAGCAGCCAGTCAAAATTTAAGTCTTTCATTCTTGTTGTTTTTGTTTACGTGGCAAAGTAGCATATTCTCTGCTTATCGAGAAAGACTTTTTTACTATGTAACGGAACTGAATGCTTGCATGGATTTTGTTCTGTTCTTTCACCACAGAGGTACACAGAGTCTCACAGAGATTAATTAGCTGCGCCCTATTTGTTTTCAGACGAAAGAACAGATGAACCAATAAAGAAATCATCTGTTCTTTTGTTCATCTGTCTAAAAAAACTCTGTGAGGCTCTGTGCACCTCTGTGGTGAAATCGTTTTTATCCCGGTTTTGAGCAAAAATCCTCCTCAGTTGTTATTTACAGAAATAAAGATCATCCATACATAAAACCAACACCATGGAAAAGAATATTTTCAAACTGGACAACGAACAACTCAAAGGAATTGCCTATGCATTCCGGGAGAAAGTGGAAGAAGGATTAAGTAAAAAAAATGCAGAGATACAATGTATTCCTACCTTTATTCTGCCCAAGGCGGCCGATGTCAGAGGGAAGGCCTTAGTCCTCGATCTGGGAGGTACCAACTACCGGGTGGCGATTGTCGATTTCACGCAAGAAAAGCCGGTCATCTACCCGAACAATGGCTGGAAGAAAGACATGTCCGTCATGAAGTCGCCCGGCTATACGCGCGAAGAACTGTTCAAAGAATTGGCCGATCTGATTGTGGAGATAAAACGGGAAGAGGAAATGCCTATTGGCTATTGTTTTTCTTATCCCGCCGAATCAGTGCCCGGAGGAGATGCAAAGCTGCTTCGTTGGACCAAAGGAGTGGATATCCGGAAAATGGTCGGGCAGTTTGTGGGGAAACCTTTACTCGACTATCTGAATGAAAAGAATAAAATAAAGTTTACAGGCATCAAAGTTCTGAATGACACGATCGCCAGTTTGTTTGCCGGGCTTACCGACAAGAGTTACGACGCCTATATCGGCCTGATTGTCGGGACCGGTACGAATATGGCCACTTTTATTCCCGCTGACAAGATAAAGAAATTGGACCCGGCATACAGCGTAGAGGGTTTGATTCCTGTCAATCTGGAGTCGGGCAACTTTCATCCGCCATTCTTGACAGCGGTGGATGATACGGTGGATGCAATGTCCGACAGCATGGGCAAACAGCGTTTTGAGAAAGCGGTGTCCGGCATGTATTTAGGGGATATCTTGAAAGCGGCCTTTCCGTTGGATGAATTTGAAGAAAAGTTCGACGCCCGGAAGTTGACTGCCATCATGAACTATCCGGATATCCACAAAGATATCTATGTGCAGGTGGCCCGTTGGATCTATAGCAGATCGGCCCAACTGGTTGCCGCGTCCCTTGCCGGACTGATCGCATTGCTGAAATCATACAACAAAGATATTCATCGGATTTGTCTGATAGCCGAAGGAAGCCTCTTCTGGAGTGAGAGCCGGAAAGATAAAAGTTACAACATTCTTGTGATGGAGAAATTGCAGGAACTTCTTCGCGAACTCCAACTGGAAGATGTGGAAGTTCATATCAATAACATGAGCAATGCCAACCTGATAGGAACCGGTATTGCAGCACTGACTTGATTGTATTTGGGTTATTTTACGGAACAGAAATGAATATAACTCACCACAGATTACACAGATTAACACAGATATTTTAATTTAACTCTCAGTAAAATAAATTATTAATCTGTGAGAATCCGTGTAATCTGTGGTGAACTCAAAACCATTCTTTTAAGACACAACACGTAAAATACAAAAGAAAATGTTATCTTTGTATTTATAAGTTTGTCTGTTATTTATCCGGAATAAAAGAATATGAGCAATAAAATCTATCCTATCGGGATACAGAATTTTGAGAAAATCCGTAAAGAGGGCCTTTTCTATATTGATAAAACAGCATTGGTTTATCAAATGGTAAAGACCGGGAGTTATTATTTTCTGAGCCGTCCCCGTCGCTTTGGAAAAAGTTTGCTTGTTTCTACCCTCGAAGCCTATTTTCAGGGAAAAAAGGAGCTCTTTGAAGGGCTGGCGATGGAAAAGCTCGAGAAAGAATGGATAAAACACCCGATATTGCATCTGGATTTGAATATAGAGAAATATGACTCACTGCAAAGTCTTGAGGATATATTGGAGAAAGCAATTGTGGCATGGGAGAAACTCTATGGAGCTGAACCTTCGGAGCGCTCTTTGTCTCTGCGCTTTGCCGGTGTCATAGAGCGTGCTTGCAAGCAGGCGGGGCATCGTGTAGTCATTCTGGTCGACGAATATGATAAGCCTATGCTGCAATCCATCGGGGATGAAGAATTGCAAAAGGAGTTTCGCAAGACGTTGCAAGCCTTTTATGGAGCCATCAAAACAATGGATGGATACATCCGGTTTGCTTTTCTGACCGGTGTCACCAAGTTTGGTAAAGTGAGTGTGTTCAGTGCTTTGAACAATCTGATTGATTTGTCGATGGACGAACGTTACGTGGCATTGTGCGGCATCACTGAAGAGGAAATACGGACTAATCTGGAGCAAGAATTGTACGAACTTGCCGACAGGCAGAGGATGGGTTATGAAGAGGTGTGCCGTGAATTGAAGGAATGCTATGACGGGTATCATTTTGTGGAAGATTCGATCGGCATTTACAATCCTTTCAGCCTGCTGAATACGTTCTATAAAATGAAATTTGGAAATTATTGGTTTGAAACGGGTACTCCTACCTATTTGGTAGAACTGTTGCAGATGCATCACTATGATCTTCATAAAATGGCGCATGTGGAAACCGATGCGGATGTATTGAACAGCATCGACTCTTCCTCTACCAATCCTATTCCTGTGATTTATCAAAGCGGTTACCTTACCATTAAGGGGTATGACCGTGAATTTGGAATTTACCGTTTGGGATTCCCGAACCGTGAAGTGGAGGAGGGGTTCATGAAATTCCTGCTTCCCTACTATGCGAATACCGATAAGGTAGAAGCTCCGTTTGAAGTTCAGAAGTTTGTCCGTGAGATTCGCGCCGGAGACTATGACTCTTTCTTCCGCCGTTTGCAAAGTTTCTTTGCGGATACCACTTACGAGATAATTCGCGAGCAGGAACTCCATTACCAGAATGTGCTTTTCGTTGTCTTCAAGTTAATGGGGTTCTATACCAATGTGGAATATCGCACAAGTGAAGGGCGCATCGATCTCGTTTTGCAAACAGATAAATTTATTTATGTGATGGAATTCAAACTGGATGGTACCGCTGAAGAAGCTCTCCGCCAGATCAACGAGAAACATTATGCGCAACCTTTTGCGGCAGACAGCCGTAAACTTTTTAAGATTGGTGTAAACTTCAGTGCCAAAACCCGCAACATTGAAAAGTGGATTGTTGAATTTTAATATACAACACGTAAAACACAAAAGAAAATGTTATCTTTGTATTCATGGGTATAAGGATAATAAAGAAGGGGCAATTGTTGCATCCCTAACATTCTTGTAACCACGTGTGAGAATCTAAAAAATAATTGTGTACATTTGCAAAAGACTAACTTCAATGCCCCATGGATACACTGATCAATGCCCCGCTTAGAAAACTCCCGATAGGGATACAGAGTTTTGAGAAACTGCGCTCCGAAAATTTCCTTTATGTAGATAAGACCGCATTGATTTACCGACTGGCTCAAGCGGGCAATCCCTGTTTCCTGAACCGTCCCCGCCGCTTTGGCAAGAGCCTGTTGCTTTCTTCTTTCGAGGCGTACTTTCAAGGTAAGAAGGAACTCTTCCGCGGATTGGCTATCGAGAAATTGGAAAAAGAGTGGCTGCAATATCCCGTGCTGCATCTCAGCCTCAATGCGGAGAAGTATGACAGTCGTGAGGGGAAGGCATTACGCACTCCGGACGTTTCATGACCGTCATCCGGCGCGCCTGCGAACAGACGGGGCGCCGCGTGGTGGTGCTTATCGACGAATATGACAAACCCTTGCTGCGTTCGTTCGACAATCCGGAGTTGCAACACGATTTCAGGGAGACGCTGACCGCTTTCTATACTGTGCTCAAAGATGCCGACCCTTGGTTGCAGTTCGTCTTCATCACCGGAGTGACCAAGTTCGCGCAAATGGGCATTTTCAGTAATCTGAACCAACTGAACGATATCAGTTTCGACCTCGACTATAACACCCTCTGCGGCATGACCCGTGCGGAGATAGAAGCTACCTTCTCTCCCGAATTGGAAGCCTTGGCAGTGAAAAGTAATGCGACCTGCCGGCAGGTGATGGACCGGCTGACTCGCCAATATGACGGATACCGGTTCACCAAAGACGAGGAATTCACCTCCATGTACAATCCTTTCAGCGTGTTGAGTGCCTTGCAGAAGCGTTCGTATGGCAATTACTGGTTTGCGAGCGCACGGAGCGGCATTATCAGACAGTGTTCTACCTCGTCTTCCAGCTTATGGGGCAGTTTACGGAGACGGAGGTCCGGAGTGCCCGGGGGCGTGCCGATGCGGTGGTGAAGACACCGGACTACATCTGCATGTTTGAGTTCAAGCTGAACGACAGCGCCGAGGCTGCCTTGAGGCAGATTGATGAAAAGGGATATCTGCTGCCCTATCAGGCGGACGGGCGGAAAGTAGTGAAGGTGGGTGTAGCCTTCGAGAAGGAAGAACGGAATATTGGGGAGTGGGTGATAGGAGGATAACTCACCACAGATTACACGGATTCTCACAGAAGTGTACGGGCGATACGAAAAGAATATATTTTGTAGTTTGAAAGAAAAGTTCTATATTTACAACCAATAGAACCTGCCAAGCCTCTTAACAATGCTCAAATAGGCGGGTCGTTTTTTTATATACTCCCCAACAACACATTACTCTTTTAAAGAGCAGAGGCTACTTCCCCTTCATCCACCCCCTTCTCTCTTAAAATATCCCAGTACCGTGCAAGGCGACAGCTTGTGGCGGTCGCGATAGCGTGACTCAAACTCGTAGCGGGTGCAGAGCCAGCGGCAGAAGCAGCGGTAAGTGATGCGGAGGTTCAGGCGTCGTTGCAGGTCTTCATAAAATAGGGCGATCCGGCTGAAAAAGCTGCCTACCTGTTTTCGGGTGATTTTTCGTTTCCGGGGGGCTTGTGGTGAGGCGGCTTGTTCCTCCCTAACTATCAGGTAGCGCAGCACACGGATGTCTTTTTCTATCGATTCTTCTTTTTCACGCAGTCGCTGTTGTTTCTCTTCCTTCTTTCTTAATGACTCTTTCAGGTCCTGGATGCTCTTTTTCATTTTACTTTGAGGTTTGTATGGGATGGCGGATGCCAATGTTTGTTAAAACGACGTTAGGATCGGCAAAGATATACAAAAAGAGTATAGCATATCGTCCCGGGGATTGTTCTGCAAAGTCTCTTTAGATGTTTTTTGTAAAGATATAGATTCTGTTATCTGGCTATTTACACAATTTATATCTAAAGGAGATTTGTAAACTAAAAACAATGGATAAGATGAATGAAACATTAACAGTATTTATGATTTCGGAGATCGAAAGGCTCAAAGAAGAGGGGCGTGAACCGGCCCGGCGTATCTACCATAATATGCTGCGTACGCTTAGGGAGAGTGCAGGAAAAGAGGAGATCGGATTCGAAGAGGTGAGTCCGGTGTTTCTGGACAAGTATGAACATTGGCTGCTGGGAAAACGGTTGAGCTGGAACACGGTATCGACTTACATGCGTGCCTTGCGTGCGGGCTACAACAGGGGGATGAAAGGCCGCCCGGGATATGTGACCGGGCTTTTCGATAAGGTATACACCGGTACGCGCTCCGACGTGAAACGTGCTGTCAGTCCGGGGACAGTGGGGCGGATGATCCGGATGGCAGGACATCCGGATGGAGACGCTTCAGGGAAAGCCGTCGATTGGTTTGTGCTGATGTTTATGCTCCGGGGGATCCCGTTTGTCGATCTGGCTCACTTGCGCAGGAATAATCTCGATAAAGGAGTGCTGACCTACTGCCGCCACAAGACGGGGCAGGAAGTGACCATCACCGTACCGCATGAGGCGATGGAAATTATCAACAGGAGGATGGCTGAGAACTGCCATCCGAGCTATCTGCTGCCTATCCTGGGGCAACCCCGTACCCGAAAGCGGCATACAAAGAAAAATCCCACTCCTTATCAGGAATATCAATGTGCCCTGCGTAACCTGAACCGGCAGTTGGAACGGGTTTCGGTGGAGTTGAAACTGGGAGGCAGGCTCAGTTCATATACCGCCCGCCATACGTGGGCCACGGTCGCTTTTCATCAGGAGACTCCCGTAGGAGTTATCAGCCGTGCGTTGGGACACTCCTCGGTGAAGGTGACCGAAACTTACCTGAAGCCTTTCGGGGACAGGGAAGTAGATCGGACAAACAGGAAGATAATCCGGTATGTGCTGAATGCGGTTTGAAAAACGAAAAATAGAGTGTATTATGCTTGTAATCAGAGAAGTGTATAGACCGTTACTTTGTAGGTAACGGCAATAAATTATTGCTGCAAAATTGGATATTATTTTTCACACAAACAAATAAAAAGACAAGTTTTTTATAAAAAAGGCAATTAATTTTAAAAAAGATGCATGCTTTGCATTAGTTTTCCCTATTTTCTCCTAAAAAAACTATAAGAGGGGTTGGCCACGTTTACTGTTATTTAACGCGGATGAATATTCTATTGCCATCATCAGATGTTTTTTATTATTTAAATCTCAGTGTCCTGTCAGGAACGCTATCCGAATCTATTTTATGTTAATTGCCGTTACCTACAAAGTAACGGACGATCACACAACAAAACAAAATAGCTTATGCTTACGCCGTTAACTTTGACAGCCATATCTGTCTTGCGTCATATTTCCTTTCAGGAAACAGTAAACTTCCAGGAATTAGAATGTAGTTGTAAGCCTCTTGGCGAACTTCTGGGGCAATTGGAATCCTCAGGGCTGATACGTGTCAAGGCGGATCATGCCGGTGATGTCACTCCGGAAATCTATGAGCTGACCCGTCCCCTCTTCCAAATCTCCCTGCTCCATGTAATGGAAGCCACGGACCAACATCTGAATTGCAATCAACCGGATTGTGAGAAAATGTACGCACGCTATCACCATGCCGCGCATAAGTTAGGGATCATCAACCAGATGACCCGCGTCTACCTGTCGGAGATACCTCTGACCGATTTATGAACGGATTGCCGGTTTGTTTCAGATAAACTAACAGAATGAAAAAACAACTATTCATATTGCTTTTGCTTGTTTCGGGCAACGTGCTGGCACAAAGGGCAGCAGTTAAAACCAATTTGCTGCACGATGTCGCGACCGCTCCTTCGCTTGCCGCCGAGTGGGCGTTGGCCTCCCGATGGACACTCGATGTTTCGGGAAGCGCCTGTCCGTGGAGCTTTGAGAACAACCGGAAGTGGAAATTCTGGATGGCACAGGGGGAGGCTCGCTACTGGCTTTGCCAATCGTTCTACGGGCATTTTCTGGGCGTGCATGCCGGAGGGGGAGAGTACAACCTGAGCCGGGTGCGTCTGCCTTTTGTCTCCCATTCGGCCTCTTCCCGCTACGAGGGGTGGGCGGTGATGGCAGGGCTTTCATACGGCTACTCGTGGGTGCTGGGCAAACGCTGGAATCTGGAGGCTACCGTAGGCGCGGGATGGGTACATGCCGAGTACAAACGCTTTAATTGCCCTGCCTGTGGCGAATATCGGGGAGCGGATAAGAAAAACTTCCTGGCACCGACCCGTGTGGGCATCAGCTTGATTTATATGCTAAAATGAAAAGTTTTATGAAAGAGAAGATACGATCGACCCGTTTAAGAATATGCTTTCGGAAGGCTTTGGCGTCAGCCTGTTGTTTGGCGGCCTTTGCCCTGTGTTCCGGCATGCCGTCTGCCCGTGCGGCGGGGCCGTCCGGAGGAGTGGCCCTTACTGCTGTCCGAATGCAGCGTGCGGGTGGACAGGTATATGTCTCGTTTGCCATAAAGATAGCCCCCCGCGCAGTGCGTGCCCGTCACCGCTGGGTGATTACCCCTTGTCTGGGCAATGCCTCGGATAGTGTGTTGCTCAGCCCGTTTGTGGTGACGGGGCGCATCATGGCACGCAGGGCGAGGCAACAACGTCTCTTGAAAGGCAGTGCCGGTGAGGCGGGTCATCGGCTGACCGCCCGCAATGGAGATACCTTCTTGTATACCGATACGCTGCGCTATGCTCCGTGGATGGAGAATGGTTTGAACCTGCGGCTCGACATCGACCGGGAAGGTTGCTGCCGGGTACAGACGGTGGGGAGCGTCGTTTCCTCCGGTGCTTTTCCGGTGGCTTTGCCCTATCGTCCCTCGGTTTGTGAGGTTGCTCCGCAGGTGAGCCGGTCGGTAGCGGAACATGCGGCTGACTATCCGTTCTTGTGTGAGGCAGGTAGCCGTCCCCTGCGTGAAAGCGGCATCGGTATTCGTTTCCGTGCGGCGTCGGCAGTGGTGGATACACTATACTCGGCCAATGCCGGAAACCTGCGCCGGATAACGGAAGCCATCGGATTGCTGCGTGCGGACAGTTGCGCATTCCTGCAAGGTATCTCGATCACCGGATATGCTTCGCCCGAAGGAGCGACGGAGCTGAACCGGAAGTTGTCGGCGAAACGTGCCGAGGCTTTGCGACATGCTCTCTCGGTCCGTATGAACCTGCCTGTATCGTTGTTTGAACTGAATGCCGGGGGAGTAGACTGGGGCAGGCTGGCCGAACTGGTAAATGAAAGCGACATGACGTATAAAGAGGAGGTGCTTGCCATTCTCCGCAGCCATCCGGAGGAAGAACGGAACGACAGGCTGAAAGCTCTGGCGGGAGGGCGTCCGTATCGTTCGGTGCTGGATGTGCTCTATCCGCAGTTGCGCGATGCCTGCTACATCCGTGTGGAGTATGCCAACCGTCCTGACAGTGTGGCGGATACGGTGAACCGTGCGATAGCCGCCATTCGGGTGCGGGATTATGAAGAAGCATTCCGGCTGCTGAAAACAGTAGAGGCGGACGAACGTTCGTGGAACGTACGGGGTGTATGCCATCTGTTGTGCGGAGACGACAAAGAGGCCGGGATATGGCTGCACAGAGCGGCGAAAGCCGGAAACCGGGAGGCGGAAGAAAACCTTAAAAAGATGAATGCGGAACAACGGGCCGCGACAACCGGTATAACGCAATAAGTGTATCACATAATATAAAAAGAAATGAAAAGACTAAAGTACATGAGTATGATGGGGTTGGCTGCTTTGCTGCTGACAACCTGGTCCGCCTGTTCCGACGATACGGACATCCCGGGCGGAGAGAATCCGGAAGAAGCGAGAGCTTATACCACAGTGACCATTGCTGTACCGAACGGCGTGGCGGAAACAAGGGCCGGTACGACAGCAGATGATAGCGGTACAGATACGGAGGCCGATGCGAAGGATGAATACAAAGTGAAGACCGCCAACCTGTATTTGTTTCCGGGAGAAGCGGGTAGTAGCTTTGGTAGCGCTACGTTGAAAGAGATTATTTCCATCGACCAGTTTACACAAATGGCCAGCACTGCCGACGCTAAAACGATTGTATGGACCAGTAAGAAAACAGCCCTGACACCGGGAGACTATCGTATTTACATTGTGGTGAACGGTACGGTCAATGGAGTGACTGACGGCAGCAAGAATAGCTTGACCGAAGCCGATTTCCTTGCAAAGACAACGGCTGACGCTACGGGCGTGATAGCTGCTGTGCCGGAGGCCGGACTGGTGATGGCGAGCCGTTCTCCCAACAGTGATAACACGAATACTCTTCCTTATATTGCCCAGACGATCACCAAAGATCCGGAACAAACCATTGCGGCAACGGTAGAGCGTATGATGGGAAAGATTACGGTGACGGCGGGAGGAGCCAATGTGGCTTCTGCCGCTAATGTGTATACCAGCTTTTCTACCACAGTGACTGCTATCGGCAATATTACGAATATCACCCTGAAAGGCTATTATGTAGTCAACGCACGGAAAGAGGGATATTATTTCCGTCATGTGGATAAAGAAGGCTCTGCAACGAGTCCTTTGACCGTGGATAATTATGGTAACTCAACCACTTCATTGCCGTATGTGGTAGATCCGAAAACGTATAGTAAAACTTACACCGGTGCTTTAGACGGTAGCTATGCCGACTGGTATCTGCAAGGATCAGGCGCATTCGGTTTGTTGTCTTTCAGTTCTTTTTCAGGAACTTATACGGCTATGCCGGGTTATTCTTCCGCTGCGGCAGAAACCAAAGTCGCCGCTTACTGCCATGAAAACACGATGCTGAAGGATAAACAGAAGAACGGATATACAACCGGTATCGTATTTAAAGCGGAAATAGCTCCGAGTAAAATGATGAAGGCTTCCGCCGGCAGTGGTGTGGAAGAAGAGACTACTATTGGCTCTATTACTGAGATCTTCTATCATTCCGGCATCTTTTACAAGGATATTGCAGCGCTGAAAGCGGCCGGCGTATTGCTGGCGGCCGGAACTACTTCCAGTTCTGCCAGTGGTGCCCCTGCTGACCTGAAGAAGAACGACGTCCAGTGCTTCAAAAAAGGGAGTGCCGATGGCAAGTTCATTTGTTATTATCCGTATTGGATCAAGCACATCTCTTCGGACGATGTGGCAGAAGACGTGATGGAGTTCGGCATTGTCCGCAACAATGTCTATAAAGTAACCGTCACCGGTATTCAAGGTGTGGGCAAAGACGGTGTAACCGAAGATATCATTACCGATACCGAAACCGATGATCCGACCACCGTATTGCTGAATGTGAAGTTAAGTATCAAACCCTGGACAGTACGCACGAATAGTGCCGTATTGGGACGTTAACCCACTGTTTTCTGTTATAAAGTAATTGCTTTGAGATGGGTTTTCACCACAGAGTACACAGAGGGCACAGAGAACATATTTTTCTCTTCAATACCCTATAAACAAGAGCATAAAACTCTGTGTCCTCTGTGTCCTCTGTGGTGAACCCCCTGTTCAATCATAAAATTTTCCCAACCATGTCCGATAACTTTCAGACCTCCTGTTTCTCCCATTCCGGCAGTCGGCTTCTGCCGTTCTTATGGTTTTGCCTGTTGGCGGGCTTATCCGCCTGCTCGTGGACCAAGGACGATCGCGGCGACTGTCCCAGTGGTTTTCGTATTCGTCTTCAGCCTGTATTGCATGCACAGATACAGCCCGGTAGCGGGATAGGCATCATCACCGACGAGATTGACACATTGTCCCTCTACGTGTTCGACGCACAGGGACAGTTTGTCTGCCTGCACACTGAAAACAGGCAATCGCTGACTGAAAACGGATCTATCATTACCCTGCCACTGGAATATAAAGATGGAGATGCTTACGAACTGGTGTTCTGGGCGGGAGGGGACAACCGGCATTATCGGATACCGCAGCTCACACCGGGCAGTTCGACCCGTGACGAGTTGGTCCTCTGGCTGGAACGTGACGGGGACGGACGTCAGGATGACGAACTGGGACACCTGTGGTATGGGCATGTCCGGCTGAGCCGGATACAGCCTTCGGAACTGACATCGGTCAGTGTGCCGATGCTGAAGGATAGCAACCGGTTCATCATCACCCTGCACGACACTTCGGGCGAGGGGCTGGATGCCGATGATTATGACTTTACCCTGTTGGCGGATAACGGTCACCTGAATGCCGACAACGAGATAATAACGGGCAACCGGGTGACTTATGCCGCCTACCATACGGAGTCCGCGTCCGAAGCGGAACCGGCGGCCACCCGTACGGGAGAAGTCAGCCTGGCACGTGCCCGCTTGAATACATTGCGCCTACTGGCAGGGCAGGAGGCCCGTCTGGTGGTGACGGACCGCACCTCGGGACAGAAAGTAGTGGACGTCGACCTGACGCATTATCTGCTGATGACGCGTCCCCTGTTTGAAGAGAGCAGCGGTGTGGAGCTCAGCGACCAGGATTACCTTGATTACGAAGATCAGTTCAACGTGATTTTCTACCTTACCCCGATGGGAAGGCTGGAGGCGCTGAACATTAACGGATGGATTATCAGACTGAATGATGCACAACTGTAAAGGCAGCATATTTACCTTGTTTTTTCGGTTTCTGCTCTGCCTGCTGGCATGTGGATGCTCCGACGATACCGATATGCCGGGCACTCCGGCAGGGACGGACCGGGTGACGGCGTGTGTCCGTTTCTCGGTGCGGGTGGCGGGAGCAAGTACCCGGGCGGCCGTATCGGCGAGCGAAGCAGTTGAGGAGAAGATCTCTTCTGTCGCCGTTTTTCTGGTATCGGTCGACGGGAGCGGAAACGAAGATTGGAATGATGTGCAGTACGAAGTGGTTTACGGCGCGACAAGTGGTGCGACGGACGTGTATCAGGCCCGCATACCGACTGCTCCCGGACGGAAGAAGGTCTATGTGGGTGCCAATCTGTTGCCCGGCCAGGTGCATGCCATTTGCGGGCAGGCGGGAGGCCTGGGATTGTATACCGCTGCCGGAGACGGATATGACGAAGTGATCGGACAGTTTGCCCGTCAGGCGGAGGGCATTGCCATGACCGGAAAAGCCGCCGATGCCGTAACGGTCAGTGCGGGTACCGATGTGAATATAGATCTTACGGCCTCGCCAGTCGCGCTCGAAAGGTTGGTGGCTAAAGTACTGCTGGTGTGCGATACCTATACGGACGACGGAGGGGCGTATGTACGGATGTCCGATCATGCGGCTCGTCCGGCGGATGATCCGGGCTGGATCCGTTTGTCGGAAGTGCGGTATGCCCTCAATACGGTGAACCGGAAGGTGTATCTGAATGCGCCTTCGGATGGGAAAGATCCTAACTATGAAGTAGACCCGTATGTGGTAAAAGATGGTGGCGGCAATTATGTGTCGGCACCCGATGTGCCTGAACAGCAATTCGCTTACCGTACCTTGGGCAGTGTCTGGGCAGAAGGTAGCGCTCCGGAAGCGTATGACGCCCCCCGGTACAATGCTACGGCCACTGTCCCCTCGACAAGCGGCGCTTATACCGGTGGACTGTATTGTCCGGAGAACACGACTGCCACTTCTACCGCCTCTCTTGAAGGCGGGCTGGATCTGACAGGAACGCTCAGTTCAACCCAAGCGGAGATTCCCCGCTTGGTGGCTACCCATCTGCTGGTAGCGGCGAAGTTTGTCCCCAAACAGATTGTTACCGGGGTCGGAACCACGCAAACCCTGACATCTCCCGCCGATGCCGCTACTTACTTGCCCGCAACGACGACACCTACCGAGGCGGAAGCACATGCGGCAGGCACTTACTTTACCAACGGGAGTGACTATTACAGCTATGCGGGCATGAAGGCCGCCATCGGTGCGGGTACCCTGAAACGTACTGATTTTACCGCTTACGAAGGCGGGATCGGTTATTATTACACTTATATAGACGGCGCAACTGCTGCCGACGGCACAATTGCTTTCAGTATGGATTCCGGCATTTTGCGCAACCGTTATTATCTGCTGCGTATTACCCGGTTTAGCCTGCCTTCAGCCGCTTTGCCGCAACCGATGCGTGCCACGATGAAAGTAACGGACTGGGTGACGAGTTCGGGTAATACAATTATAGTCAGGCCGACGTAGAAAGGAAAATGTGGTGAAAAAGAAAGCATACAACTATGAATAAAGAAGAAAAAAAGAGTGGATTCTGCCGGGCATGCCTGCTGCTTTGCCTGTGTCTGCTGTCTGCCTCGTGTGCATCCGGAGAAGGAGAGTACGAACAGGAGATACCCATGGAGGTAGCTCTCACCCGTACGGATGGGGTGGCAGGCAGCGAAAGCACTCCGTTACTGCTGTTCTGGAAAGAGACGGATTTCAGTGCGGGGACATTGGGCTCTCCTTATAAAATCTCCACTCCGGCAGGAGGGATCGGTGATTACGCCGATGCACCCTATAATACGGAAGCGGATTATCCGGCTGATAACTCCCGGGTGGTGGTGATGGGACTTTGTCCTTCGGTCATGACTACGGCAGATGGTCACGGCACCTATTCGTTACCGTCTTCGGGAGCAGGGCTGACCGATGTGTTGGTTACTCCGAATGGAGTTACGGGCAGCAGGAAGCAACCTTTCGGACGGGCGTTGGAGTTCGCGCATGCCACTGTACGCATCGTGCTCAAGGCAAGGCGTACGGACAACACGGTCGGTAAGCTGTATGTCAAGAACCTCAAGTTGACAGTACCCTCACGCTTAGTGTGCGGAGGGGTGAAATGGGATACGGGGGTGAAACACTATGTAGGGGCTCCGGCTTCCGCCGATTTGGTTATCGATCATCCCGGTCAGATATTGAGTACGGAAGATACGCAAATTGCGGTATTCTATCTGATACCCTGTGCGACGAACGACTTGCTGACCGATATTTCCTCTTTGGGTACACCGGGGCTTACGTTGACAGCGGATGTGGCCAAGGATGTAAATTTTACGACCGGAGCGCGAAAGGCAAGCTTTCCTGTTTTGGATGGCAATCTGAATTTCATGGATCAATCCGGAACCCCGGTAACTCAGTTGCAGGCCGGAGAGTCGTATGGAACCACTCTCAATTTTGATATCGACTCTTTTACGCTGGAAGGCGAAGAGAAAGAGTGGGGGGATGGAGGAAAAATGACCATTCCCGTGGTGGTTCCTGAACCGGTTCCAAGTACATAGATGAACGGTCAACAGGGAACGATGAACAGGGGAGGGACTGTAAACTTAAATACTCTAACTCTGTGCCCTCTGTGTCCTCTGTGGTGAATCTAAATAAAAAGAGCTGAATATATGAAAACAATAATACGATTCTTTCTTTCAACCGTAGCCGTGACTGCTGCACTGGTTACCGGCTGCACTCCCGAAGAGGAACACATACCTGCGCAGGGTGGTGACAGCTTTACACTCTCCTCGAGTGAAGAGCAGGCCATCACCCGTGCGGGAGATGTGTCGGTGAATCATTTTACAGTCGGCACTAAATACCGGCTATACGGACTTATAGGGAGTTCGTGGAGCGGCAGACTCTCTACGATGAATGGGCAGGAGGGCACGGAGGTCGTGGATGCGGACGGCACACATCAGATAGAATATCTGAGTACAGATACTGACGAAGACCGTTTTGAAGGCCGAATCCTCGACTTTTATGCACTGACATACGGTAATACGACTCTGCCGGTATGCGGTTCCGAAGCAGATGGCGTACCTGTTTGCAACGTCACTTCCTCTACCGGAGGAGTATTGCCCGACTTGCGCCGTGCTGTGCTGACAGGACAATCGGGTATCAACTCGGGAGTGATTACCTTACCCTTCAAGCATACTTTGTCTAAGTTGAAGTTTGAGGTGGTGAAGCAAAAGCCGGAAAGCGGTTCAACGGATACGGATGTATTGCAAGATATCCGGTTGCAGGGTATCTCTGTCGGTGATTATAGCGAAGGAGCGCTCTTGCTTTCGACCGGAGAATACAGCCATACGGGAGGGAAAAGTGACCGTGCGGTTCTGGGCAGCGGATTCTCTCAAGCTGTGACGGAAAGTGTGCAGTCTGTAACTATAGACGGGCAATCGGGCAGTGCGGCTGCCGAATGCCTGATATTCCCGACTCTAACCACGGCTACGGAGGGACTTAAAATAAATGTAGCTACGACGGGAACGAACAGTGGAGATCGAACGGATACGTATGAAATTCGTGTTCCGGTTATGGGAGATGACGGGATCGTTCAGAAAGATGAAAGTGGTCAAACCGTGACGGAGCCTTTCCGCTTCCTGCCCAATTACGAGTATACACTCACCATTACGATCACTAACAGTGATGTACAGATTATTACTATTATTCCCCGTCGGTACGATTGGATTGAACATGATGATGATTCGCAATATCTGGGGCAACCCCTGACTTTTAACGGTGTCATGTGGATGGACCGGAATCTCGGAGCTACCAGTGCGGATATGACAACCGCCGAAGGATGGGAAGGAGCCAGAGGATATGTATATCAATTAGGAAGAAGTATTCCGTATTATTTGATTAAAACAATAAAATATAGGGGAAGTGACGGAAAGGAGTATTTGAGACCTAAAAGTTGTGTTGACCAAAACGGAGGGGCAAGACCTTTGCCACAGATAGTGGGGCATGAAAACGATGGTCCTATCGGGCGGCCTGCGGTGGCTACCTTAGCACTTAATCCGGGAGATGTCGGTAAGACATTTAGTTACGTTAGTGTCGGCGGTGATTGGGATAATACTGCTGCTACCAGTTCTACTTATTGGAAGAACACAAAGAATGACCCTTGTCCGATGGGCTGGCGCGTGCCTACTAAAAAAGACTTTGATGGGATTATGCCTATAGGAGAAAAATATGGCGACTTGACATTTATAAACGGCCATAGCGGGACGGCTTGGAAAGAAACCGCTCAGAATGATCCGGAAACAGGGGCTAAAACGGTTTATGTCTGTAAGCGGGTAAATACGAGTACGTATGGGACTATTTATGCCATTAAGTACCAGGGAACTCCACAAGCTTACCGCCTGATGTGGGCTTTGAACATGGTTGGGGACAATCAGTCTGTAACGGATGCTAATGGAACGCGATACCGTGCTTATGTCACAATAGCGAGGTTTCCGTGTGATAAGGATGCCGATTTGAATGCAAATACTTGTGATACGGATTATGACTGGAAGCATCCCAGTGATTTTATCAATCTGCCTGTTTCCGGTTATATTTATCCTGATCAAGCGGCACTGTATAATGCCGGTGCTGAGGTAGTGTATGCAACATCGACCCCTAACGGTGCTTATATGTATGCTGCTTCTTTTAAATATATAGGCAATACCGGCCGTCGTTACTTTGCGGTATACTCTACGAACAGGGCTGCCGGCGTTTCTATCCGTTGTGTGAGGGATGTCACTTCAAAATGAAATGGAGAGTAAGTATGAAAAGAATGATTGTCTTCAAAAGTTGGTTGTATGTAATCATGGTTCTGCTCTGTACGGCATGTGTCCCTGCCTCTCCCGAAGAGGAGAATACGGAGGAACTGGTACAGGTGAATCCCATTGCCGGCGGATATTACGCTTCTATGCTTCCTTCGGTCCGTACCCGTGCAACGGCACAGGATAGTGAAACATTGCAGGATAAACCGATTTATCTGCTGGAAGACGGGAGTACGATACGACTGGTGGTATATGATAATACCAAGAACTTAATGGAAGAGTATTCCAAAGCCTATCTGGTACGTAACGCCGGTACGTCAGGCAGCAGTTTGCTTTATCCCTGCGAAGTAGACGACGACGGGACGGTAATATCTTCAAGCAGCACTCCTCTTTATATGAAGGCGGGTACTTATTACTTCAGAATCCTGTCACCTGCCAAGGCCTTAAACTCAAAGGGTTTTGTCAATATCGGTAATGGAGAATATCTGCTTGCGACCGACGACCGGTATACGCAAACAGCCATGACGGCGGTGACCATTACGAAAATTGATGAAGGGGGTACATTGAACAATGTTCAGACCCTGTATCTGCCCCCCATCATCAACCAGACGGCACGGATGCAGTTTACTGTCAAAGCGGGTGAGGGTGTACACTCCTTGGAGATGCTTGCCGAAGGAATTGAAATCAGTGGCATACAGCAACCACTGGACAATACAGCCAGTTTTGACTGGGTGAATGGAGAGGTGCTGCCCGTGAAAGTGGGCGACCAAAGTGCATCGGTACGTATCACACAAGCCACCCAAAATGCCGATAACAGCCTGATGGCACATACCGGCATATTGCCCACAGATGCACGTTCGCACTCTATCAGCGTGTTGCTGAATCTGAAAGTGAATGGTAACCCCACTCAGTATCAGATGTTACTGACCGGTTTGTATCTGACAGCAGGACATTCGTATAACTATACCGCTACGGTGAAGATCAGTAACGGGGTGACTGTGCTGACCTGGCAAAACCGTTCGTGGACGGAAAATGTGGAAATGGATACATAAGAGCTCACCACAGATTACACAGATTAACACAGATTTATAATTTATCTCGTTGATATCTACGATTAAAAGTTCTGTGTTAATCTGTGTAATCTGTGGTGAAATGAACAAATTAGAGTAATACTTAATAATAGTCCCATGAAAAGATTCGGATATATCGTTTTTAGTGTTTGTCTGCTTACGTTGGGTGCCTGCATATCCCATGAACCGATGGATCAGGAAGAGGACGTGGTAAAAGTGTCGGTTGGGCTCACTACCGCTTCTTTTACCAATGATGCGGTTACCCGTGCGGAGCAGCCGATGGCGCCCGATTATGAAAACCTGATTGGTAATTTGTGGATTCTGCAGTTTGACCGTGAAGGTATCCTGATCGGCAGTGAACAGATAGTGCTGACCACACCGGTGCTCAATACAACGCTTGAAGGAGTCACACTGAGGACCGGGCGCAGTACCCTTTGCATAGTAGGCAATCTGACAGATGTGGAGACTCCCACGTGGCCAGATAACCTGAATGGTTTCAAAAGTCTGGTGGTAGATATGGGCTGGATGAAAGAACGGAGTGCGGACCGGAATGTATGTCTTTTCGGCTATTATGAAGGAGAGATTACTACCGGGACCACCGCTGTGAATGTGGTATTGGGACGTCTGGTATGCAGGCTCAACATAGCTGTTTCGGCCAAGACGGCAGGAGTATTCAGCAACGTGAAAATTCAATTGAAGCGGGCGCAGACCAAAGGTTATTTATTCCCTTCGGATACGTATCTGGCACCGGAAAGCGGTGATTATACGGAAGAGGTGATCACTGCCGGAACATTGGGAACAACTTCTTCTTATCGTTATTATTATATGGCGGAGAATGTAACCACAGGAACAAACCAGAATGAACGCACGCAACTCCAAATAAAAGCAACGAAAGGGGGGACTGAGTATACAAAAAACATTGATCTGGGCAGGAGTGATATCAATGACTATTCTCTCCGCCGAAACAATAACTATACATTCAATATCATTTTAGAATAATCATATATCTTAATAGTGTGGAAGCTATCTGTGACAGACGCTTCCCCTTGCTTGTTTTGTTTGTTGCAGGTCCATGCTTTCCCGGTGGGGAAAGGTGGACTTGCTCGGTTTATATAGATTCTTATATTCCTATAAAGTAATATTCCCATATTCCCATATTATATTAATCTATATTTGTATATTTGCATAACACACACATTAGATGTGTATCTAACATTTAAGCTAAAAAGAGATGAAAACAAAAGAAGAATATATTGTTATGCTTAAAAAGTTCAAAGAGGAGCATGCTTCCAGATACGGCATCCGTTCTATCGGAATTTTTGGTTCGGTAGCTCGTGGAGAGAATCGACTGGATAGTGATGTGGATGTATTTGTTGATTTGGAAGAGGCAGATCCTTTTGTCATGTTTGATATTCGTGAAGCACTACAATCTTTATTTGGTTGTAAAGTCGATTTAGTTCGATTAAGACAAGGTTTACGTAGTTTGTTACTTAAAAGAATAGAAGAGGATGGAGTTTACGCTTAAGCAGAAAGAAGAAGTAGTTGATAAGTTGGAGCAACTCTTAGAATCAATAGAAATTATTCAAGAGCGTTGTAAGGATTATCATAGTCTGGACGATTTTTTGCAGACCCCATGGGGAATGACGGTTATAGAAGCATGTATTATGAGATTGCAGGTGATCGGAGAAACTATCAAGGGGATTGATGATAAAACACATCAAGAACTGTTGGTGAATTATCCGCAGGTGCCTTGGCGAAAGATTGTTGGTTTACGGAATATTATATCACACGAGTATGCCAATATAGATTATGATATTATTTGGACTGTTATTAAAAAGTATCTGTCTCCCTTAAGGGAAACAGTAGAATTGGTAAGACAAGACTTGATGTAAATGAAGATAAGGGTGAATGTGATGAGTTTCAACATATCTAAATATTTAGTGGGTTATTCTTTTCTTTAACGAATCACTTTCCCTTCTTCCGTTATCAGCAGAATAGTCAGTTCTCCGTTGGGCAACAGTGGGTCGCAATGACGATGGCATTGTTCCATCAGTAATGAACAAAACGCCTGAAGTTCCGCTTCGGGCAGGAGTTCCCAAAGTTCCCGTGCCAACGTGATGCCTTCGATGGCTGTTACGGTGGCAGTGTTGCACCCGGACTGACGGGCTATCTCTTTCAGGAATTTCTTATTCATCGTTACTTTTTTACTATGCGTGTCGAGATGTCCTTCTGCCAGCTTTACGGCTTTACCGATCATAACCCCCAACGTGAGTTGCCGGATGCCGAGTTCGGCAGCGATCCGGATGGTTTCACCAATGAAGTTACCATAATGGACGAAAGCCTGTGAGGGTAATTCAGGGTAGAGGTTGCGGATGTATTTCTCGCTCTTGGCACCCGAATTGATGACGATGCGGGGAGAACCTGTAGCCTGGGCTACCGACATTTCTTTACGAATGGAATTGACAAATGCTTCGGAAGAAAATGGCTTCACAATACCGCTGGTGCCGATAATGGAAATGCCACCTACAACACCGAGGCGGGGATTGAAGGTGCGAGCGGCAACCTCTTCGCCTCCGGGGACAGAGATGGTGACATGTATGGGGGCAGTGGGCACGGGGGTGTGTCTGTCAAGGATGTGCAGCAGATTTTCTGTAATCATTTGCCGGGGAGTGGTGTTGATGGCCGGTCCGCCTACTTCCAGTCCCAATCCGGGTAGGGTGACGGTACCGACACCCTGTCCGCCGTGGATTTGTATAACCTGTTGCCGCTCACCTCCGGTGTGCGGCTTTTCTTCAGAAATATCGATGGATACGGTAGCTACAATGGGTAGCCCGTTCGTGACATCGGGATCATCGCCTCCGTCTTTGATCACAGTGCAGGAGACTTCCATGCGCCGGTCAGTGAACGAGCCGGTAACGGAATGGACAGGGACGGCAATCTTTTCTCCGTTGGGGAGCAAAACGGAAACATCTTTTATTATATTTCCGGGTATGGGCGACAGGAGTTTCCGCAGAGCTGCACTGGCGGCTGCGGTTGCGCATGTCCCGGTGGTAAGTCCGCTGCGCAGGGGCAGGAAGTCGGGCAGAAAGTGCTCGATGGCACGGCGCATTCCATTCACTCCATTCACTGTCTGGTCATACGGGGGCAGAGAAGGGCGAAGAAGGATATAAAGACGGATTCCCTGTTCGGTAATGATGTTCACTTTCTCGGAGAATCCTCCGGACACGCCGCTTTCTTTCAGAAGAACGACTTCCGGAGAGAGTTGCCGGAGGAGTTCGGGCAGGTTCTCTTTGCCGGGAGTATAATAGACCAGGCGGTCTTCGGGAAAGCCTGCCTTCCGGACTATCTCGCGGGAGCTTTCGCGGTCGAGAATGCGGAAGTAACACTCACTTTCCTTTTTCTTCCAGAAGGGTTTTAGTTTGGGGATGGACTGGACCCCGGTCAGGGCAAGTACCCGATGTATACCTTCTTCGTTGAGTAACTCTAACAGTTCTTCATACTTTTCCCTCAGTTTGAGCGGATATTCATCGTACATCTCTTCATTAAACAGCTTGAATAGGTCATCATACATGCGTTCGTACCGAACGCAAGGGATGCCGAGCGCCTGTGAAACGGCGGTGACCGTTGCGTGCAGTTGTTCTGCAAAGGGATGGGCGGCATCCACCAGCAGGCGGATACCGTTCTCTCGGCAAAAGGCTTTCATGGTGGTCTGGGTCAGCGCACCTGTGAGCCGTATTCCGTGTTGCAGGCTGATTTCCTGTTCGTCTCCTTTGGTTGAATAGTAATAAGGTTTTCCGGCTTCTTCGGCAATGCCGACGACCTTCCTTCCTTCGGTTGTTCCTCCTAATATCAGTATCATTTTACTTACGGAATAGATGTTTAAATTGGTGTGAGTACAGGCGTGATAATCCTTCACGGTTGTCGATGGCGTCGCCTACGACAATCATGGTGGTCAGTGTCAGGTTGTTCTCCTTTACGATTTGTGCCAGATCCTTCAGCTCGCCACGATAGATGCGTTCGTCTTTCCACGTCAGATGATAACAAGCGGCAACGGGGGTAGTGGGAGGATAATGTTCAAGTAATTCCTGTTGAACCTGATCGATCACACCCGCACTGAGGAAGATGCACATGGTGCTTTGCGAACGTGCCAGCAGGCTGAGTTTCTCTTTCTCGGGCATGGGTGTGCGTCCTTCGCCTCGGGTGAGGATGATGGTTTGTACTTTCTCGGGGATGGTGAACTGTGATTGCAAGGCAGCGGCCGCGGCCTGGAATGACGAGATGCCCGGAGTGATGTGATAACGCATGCCGTATCGGTCGAAGAAGTTCATCTGTTCCTGGATAGCACCATAGATGCAGGGATCGCCCGTATGCAGACGGACTACCAGCTGTCCGCGGTCGTAAAAGTCTTTCATCAGGGCAAACTGTTCTTCAAGAGTCATGGACGCCGAACTGCGTATGGTGGCTCCGGCTTTGGCACATTCGGTCAGTTCGCGCGGGACGAGGCTACCGGCATAGAGAATCAGGTCGGCTTCTTCAAGGAAACGGCGTCCGCGTACTGAAATCAGTTCGGGATCGCCGGGACCGGCTCCCACAATTTCGATGTGCCCTTGGCGTACGGCTGCGCTGTCCAGGGCGATGGCAACGGTAAAGTTCTCACATTTCTGCTTCGGCAGAATCAGCGGGCCGCCTCCGGCTGTCAGCAAGGCTGAGGCTTCGGATACGCTGGGCGTACCCATGTATTTGTCGACTACCTCGCTCGGGGTAGGTACATCTACCCGGCTGAGTTGGCTGGCTGTATACAAGTGCAGTTCATAAGCATCGGCAAGCAGTTTCAGCACTTCTTCATGCTTTTTCTCTTCGATGGAGGAGATGGTCCGAATGGCGGCAGGTATGATGTTTGCCTCCAGTAAGGTGTTCATCAGGCGGGTGATGACGGCATTCTTCGGGCTGGCGTTGCGTGCCAGTCCCATACCCATGTGCAGCACTTTGGGTACATAGTAGAGTGCTTGCATGCCGGAAGTTTCATACAAATAAGGAGTGACGAGCAGCAACAGGCGGTATCTGCCGGTATCTATGTCCTTGAAGTTATAGAACACATCTACGTGTGACGGCAAGGTGTGTTCCAGTTGGGCAGTGCCTTCGTCACGAATATCGAGTAACAGGGCAGTCGGTGCACAGTCGACGAAAAGGGAGATCAGGTGGTTCATGTCGCAGTTTTCGCTGGGAATTGCCTGCCAGTCGTATTTCTTTCCGAGGGTGTCGAGCGCCCAGAGTCCGGTGCGGTCGCTACGGGTGGTGATGACAGGTTCGCCACCCAGAATGCCTGCCACATATTGGGTGAGTCCGTTGGCACCGCCGACGTGTCCGGAGAGTACGGAAATGACGTAGCGTCCCGTACTGTCTACGCATAGCACGGCGGGATCTGTCTTCTTATCTTCAATGCAGGGAGCGATGGCACGCACACAAATGCCCATCGCCCCGATAAAGATAAGTGCGTCGGAGTCGCGGAACAGTTGTGGAACTGCCTCCTGAAGGGCCGGGATATGCCGGCAGTCGGCATTTGCGATGGTAGAGAAAATTTCAGACTCAGGTAGTTCCTGCTTGAGGGTTTTCGCCATGGATATGCTGGCTTCTGATATTACGATAATAGCTGTTTTCATTGTTGTTCGGCTTTGAGTATTTCAATGGGGTTGTATTCATTGACGGCAATTCTTGTTCCGCTGAGGAGCCGGAGTCCGGTTTCTTTTATCCCTTCGATAAAGAGCGACTTGCTTTCTTCGGATACGGAGTTGAAGACAATGCATCCTCCCGGAAGGAGGTAATGGGAGATGCGTGCAATCATCTCCTTCAGATGTCCGCCATGCCCGCCGATAAAGACGGCATCGGGGCGGGAAATGGTGTCGAGGTCGGCTTCAAGGAAATCACCTATGAGGATGGTGATGCCCGGAGTGCCGAAACGCCGGCTGTTGACCTCCATCAGTCTTTGTCCTTCGGGACGGATCTCAAAGGAGGTAACGTGCAGGTGCGGGAATTGCAGTTTGGCTTCGATGGATACGGAGCCGGTACAAAAACCGACATCCCAGAAAGAGACGCGGTGATTCAGTTCCAGCGCACTGAGTGTAAGCAGACGGATGGGAGCTTTGGTGATCATCCTGGTGCGCCCGTCCAGCAGTTCGAACTCTTCATCGGGGATTCCGAGTGGAGGGAGACTTATACGCGCTCCGGGGTGGGTGGGAGTATAGGTGTCGGGGTACTGATGGACAATCAGGCAGTTGGGATATTCAAAGGTCAGTTCTGCCGCCTCTTGAAGTTCCAGCCGGCGGATACGTTCCCGTTCCGGGTTGCCCAGATGTTCGCCGACGTACATCGTATAATGAGTGTAGCCATAGTCCAACATACGTCGGGCTATAGCGGCAGGGGTGTGTTCCCTGTCGGTGAGAATGCCCATTTTCGGTGTGCGTTCTATCAGTGCCCGGTCAAATTCATGCCAGGGACGCCCTGTGAGGGATACGGTGCGCATGTCGTCATAAGGCATGACTAATCGGTGAGCCAGTGTTTGCAGGGAGTTGAAGGTAGGATAAAGTTGTATCCCCGCCTCGGGCAAACGCCGGCGGATGGTATTGGCGAATCCGAAAAAGAGCGGGTCGCCCGAAGCGAAGACAACAATGTGGTCGTAGGCCTCGTAACGGGCAAATACCGCGTCGAGAGGGACAGTGATATCGATCCATTCCGCCTCTTCGGGAAGGAAGGCGGAGATGATGTCATGGTGACGCAAGCCCCCTGAAAAGACCTTACCCTCGCGTATCAGTGCCTGTATCGAGGGTGGGAGATAAGGAGCAGGGCTGTCGTCCAGACCGATGACAATGAATTGGGTGGGATGATGGTGATCTGTCATGTCTTTAAGTTTCTAATGGGTTTTCTCTCCTTTTAAACGTCTCTTCCCGGTCTTAATTGTTCGGCATCCGGATAACAGAGGATGGCGTTGACCAGTGTGGCTGCCAGGTTACTGCCTCCTTTACGGCCTTCTACAATCAGTTTGGGGATGTGAACGAAGGGTTTGGTCATGTGCTTGGACTCCTGTACGTGGACAAAACCTACGGGAGCGGCAACGATGCCGGACGGCTGTGCTCTCTCTTTGCGGATCAGGTCGCACAGTTCCATGAGTGCCGTGGGAGCATTGCCAAATACGAATAGAGCGTCCGGGTGTTCTTCTACGGCCAGGCGGATACCGGCTTGTGTGCGGGTGATGCCTTTAGAGGCAGCCATTTCTGCTACCCTTTCATCATTCAGGTAACATTTTACCTCGATACCCAGACGTTGCAAGGCACCTTTGCGAATGCCGGATGCAGCCATGGTCACATCTGTGACAATCGTTTTCAATTTTCCCTCACCGATGGCATGATAAAGTGAAGCCACTGCACCGGGGTCGGTGTAGAGTAGTTTTTCCATATCAAAGTCCGCCGTTGTGTGGATGGCATGGAGCAAAGCCCATTTATGGTCGAGCGGGATGTTTTTGTTTTTCAATTCTCCATCGATGGTACGGAAACTGCGTATCATAATATCCTGTCCGATGCCGGTTGCGTCTTCTTTTGTCTCACGATAATACCCGCGGGGAGTAATCATCGTTTCACCGAAAGAGTAGGTTTGCGAATTACCAATGATGATGACCGTGAACATGTCTACTTCTTCCGGATCGAATGCGGAAAGAGTCGTTACGTGTATTTCCTGTTCATCTCTGCCTGCCTGGCGGACATATCCCACCGGAGTCTCCGGCGAGCGCCCTTCCTGCAGAAACAATTCCCGGAGGCGGTATAGCTGCCAGTAGCGTCCTTCGCTTTTGGGGTTGTAGACGGCAGTTACAAAATCGGCTTGTGCGGCGGCGATGATACGGCGTTCGATGCGTTCCCACGGAGTCATCAGGTCGGAGAGGGAGATGACGCAGAAATCGTGTCCTACCGGAGCACCCAGCAGGGAGGCAGCTTTTTGGAAAGCACTGATTCCGGGCAAGGCGATGATTTCCACATCGCTCTGTCGTTCGCGTTTCATTTCATATATCAAGGGAGTCATGCCATAAATACCTGCATCGCCCGAACTGATGACGCAGACTGTTTTGCCTTGTTCGGCGTATTCGAAAGCTTGTTCGGCACGAACCCGTTCGCGCTTCATTCCGGTGTCGATACATTCGGCATCCGGACGGACAAAGTCACGGATAAAACGAAAATAATACTTGTATCCCACCACTACGTCTGCTTCACTCACGGCAGCGAGTACCGCAGGGGTAATATCTTGTTCACTTCCCGGCCCGATGCCGGCTACGATTATCTTGGGTTGTTTCATAATTACAATGGTTTTGGTCTCACCACAGATTACACGGATTTTCACAGATTAATAATTTATTTCGTTGATAATCAGATTAAAGCTTCTGTGCTAATCTGCGTAATCTGTGGTGAGTCGTATTCATTTCCTATTCCTAATTTAGAGAAACTATGTAGCAAAGATACGGATTAATCCGTTTTTAGCCTTTTATTCGGGAACATAAATGATTTCTCCGTTATCCAGTTCGTAGGCTACACCTACTTTCCTGCCCCGCTTGCCGGACGATTCTTTTTGTTCGGAAGGAGTGTATCGTTTAATCTCTTTGCCTTCTTTGGTAATGATTTCCATGTTTTCCTTTCCGGGATTCTTTACCATGGTATAATCTTCCTTTGAGAAGATCTCGGTCATATTGAATCGGCTGACGAGTGCTACCATCAGTGCCACGGCAAATACCATTGCTACATCAAATAAGTTAGCTACCGTTCCCATCGGGTCGGTATCATTCTGGCTGTGCAGGAGTCTGTTTCGCATTATAAAGGGTTTTACTTATAAACTCGAGATCGTTCATTTCGCGGGCATACCAACGTTGACGGATTTGTAGGGTAATCACGCCAATGGCGGCTATTACCATGCCTACAACTGTGGTTGCAAAGGCTACCTGCATGTTGTAGGCCATCGAGGCAATGTCTCCTGTAGCCAGGCCGACAAGTGCAGGCCCCATGGGAATCAAGGTTCCCATTAATCCAAGCATCGGGCCTAATTTGACAAAGGTACGTGACCGGCCTAATTCCTGTTCAGCATCTACCTCAAAATTGGCAAGCAGACGTTCGCAATAGGCTGTATTCTCCCGGTGGGAGTATAGCTTGACGAGGCATTGTTGCAGAAGAGTGTTGTTATCTCCCACAAGAAGTCCTATCTTTTCTCCGGCGTTTTCGGGAGTTAACTCTTCCAATTGCCGGGCAAAGTTCTTCTGGGTATTTATTCTACGGTAGAATTCTCCAAAAAAGCCCCCTGCCAGCAGGATTGCTCTTGCAAAAAACAGCAATAGCAAAACTACCACCGGAACGAGTAATCCGTTGGATATCCAGAATAGTGCATTTGATATTGTTTCCATTAATTATATTTGTTATTTAGTTATTTCCTGTGACAATGATACTCAACAATACAACAAACAAACTGGTGATGAAGAGCATCTCAAGCCGGAGTCTTGTCTCTCCCAATATACTTTTCAGTAGTAAACTGATGATGGGTATCAGTATGAAAACCGATACTGAACATACGACAGTGATAAGCCTGAAACTGATTCCCGGAAAGGTAAAAAACAGTTGGGGCAACAGATAGGCGAGAACAACTGCCATAAGTAGACCGGGATATAGATTCAATATCCGGCTGACTGTCTCCCGGAAGAGAGTCGGGTGTGGTAAAACTTTAGCGAAACAGTTGAAGCAGAAGGCAATCATTACGGAGGCCTCAAGTGTGATGTACACAGAAAAGGTCAGCATCCGGGAGCGGGAAGCAAACAGGGAGGCTATCTCCGTAGCTGATTGCTCCGTAGCCCACTCACCTATGGCAAGTAGGAAAACTGCACAGCCAATACCTGCCAGCCAGACTCCCCATCGTGGATAGAATCCTATCTTCAGGATGAAATTCAGGACAATGAAGCCCATCAGCAGATGAATGACAGATTCCATGATTACTTCTTCCTTTTTAATAGAAATATCACTCCGGCAAAGATAATAAGAACAATTCCCCCTGTCAGTATACCATTGACGACATTCTTTTCCCGGCTTTCGGCTTGGGTCAGTTTCTCCTCTTTCAGTACGATGTTCTTTCCGTCTGTACCGGTTCCCTGAAGAATGTCCTGCATAATTTCCCGATAGCTTCCGGCTTCGGATGGCGTCAACTTATTCTCTATAAACTGTTGGAGTTTCCGGTTGTCACAGACAAATTCCGTACAGGCTGCTCCTGCTTCACGGGTGATTTCCGCATGGAGCTGTGCGGTTGTTTTCAGTTGTTCGTCATCTGCTTTCCAGTAACCTTTGCGGGCACTTTCGAGCATGACCGCAGTCATTGCCTGATAGGAAGCGGGGTTTACCTGTTGGAAATAATTTCGGATTCCCAGATGGTTCTCGTCAAGGATATACATCTTGTACAGGTCATTGAAAATCTCCTTGTCTATAGCCGAAGGGCGGGTAGCGTGCCACCCGAAGATGTTACGGAATATCTCACCGAACATCTGGGCCGTGGTGGCACCGCCTTTCATTCGCTCTTCTATGAAAGTAGGATTTAAGATGGTAGCCCTTGCTTCTACGGCAATGGCTTCGTTGACGTTCTGTATCCGTTTGTTATTCCTGTTCCGATAGTCTGCCATCAGTGCATCGGGCTCTTTGCCGGTCAGTGTTTTTACTGTTAGCGAAAGGCCTCCCATAAATTCATATACATGGTCTAAGGAGAGTGGACCCCAAGTATTGCTTTGCCGGGGTTGTATCACTACGTCTGTTTCGGAGAGTGCCGAGGCAAAGAGGTCTTTTTGCATCTCTCCCCAGTTTTCTTCATCTCCGTAGGCTGCCCCCATATTGTTGAGATAGCCGTCTGCCAGTTCCGATTCATTATCCCATCGGTCACTCTTTTCCGTATAGGCCATCATGCCGGTGCTATATCCGCTATTGACAGGACCAAACACACGCATGACTGACATTTCACGTGCCTTCTTGGGGGAAACGCCTTTTTCAACCAGTAGCTTTTCTTGTAGGCGTGTGCCCGACGACACGTAGTTTGGGAATGATTCGCTATCGGCAGATGAAGCCAGTCGGATGGCATCGGTAAGCATGGTCAGCCGCGATCCCGCTATATCACGCAATTGACCTGATACTTGTACGACAACGTTGATCCTTGGACGTCCTAATTCTGCCGAAGGTACCAGGCGTAGGTCGACTACACGTCCCATTTTATCACGGATGGGTTCTACGCCGAGCATCCAGAATACTTGTGCCAGTGTAGCTCCTTCGGTAGTGATAAATTCACCTGCCCAAAAAGAATAACTTACTTTACGCGGATATTCTCCGTCGTGGTTCTCACGGTATGCCTTCAAGGTGGCTTCCGCCAATCGTTTCCCGTCTTCCCACGAAGCTACGCCGGGAGTAGTTTCCACATTGATGCTATACATATTTCTTCCGGTAGGTAGCACGTTAGGATTGAGAACAGGGTCTCCTCCCGGTGCAGGGAATACGGTTCCTCCACTGAGACCGCGCAGCATGGCAGACAGCTCGTTATCGGTGGAGGCTATCAGTTGCGAGCGGTAACGAAGTGCGTCCCGAAGTTCAGGGGCAATGCTTGCGGTATCTTTGGGCGGATTCTGTAAAAGGGGAATCAGCCGTTGTTTGGCAACAGGTAGATAATGATGGGCTATGTAGCCGAAGTCTTGCAACTGTTCAGTAGTGATTTTCCCTTTATCACGGTCTTGCTTTGCCATTGAATAGGCCAGAGGGTCGGCACTGACGGCAAGAGTGGTAGTCAGTAAGTCTCTGGCCGAATAAGTTTCTCCCAATGTGTAGTAGGCTCCGATTGTCTTTTCATTGGCTATTTCTTCGGCAAAGAGATCGATCTGCTCCAGCTCTTCGTCTGTATAAGGTCGGCTGAGTGTGGAGTCGAGTTTGAGATCACGGTGCAGTCCAAGTTTAACCACTTCTTTTTTGATGCGTAATCCAGATATCCGGTTCTTTTCTGTTCCTTCGGCAAGTATCTTGTGAATGTCTTCCAGCAAAGACGCATATCGTTGGCGCATTCCGCTTTCTACATAAGGGGGAGTCAGATGGGTAACAAGTACGGCATGAGTACGGCGTTTGGCGATGATACCTTCGCCGACATTTCCGGTTGTATAATAGTAAAAGTGGGGTAAATCTCCCACTAATGCGTCTGCCCAGTCGTTATGCGAAAGAGCTACATTTTTTCCGGGGGTATACTCCAGATTTCCGTGAGTGCCGAAATGAATCAAGGCATCCGCCCGGAACTCTTTTTGTACATATAAATAAGGTGCCAGGTAACTGTGCGGTGGTGCTACAGGCATACCATGTACCAGTTTGAAATCGTCATCGCCCAGTGCCGGACGGGGTTGGGGGAAGAGAAGTACATTGCCGAAACGAAGACAAGCGATGGCAAGTTGCTCTTCGCCCTGTTCGTTCTTTCCGGTCAGCAAGTGGCCGGGGGCTTCGCCGTAACGTTCGGTTACTTCTTTGTATTTTTCTGCATCAATCACTTCGTGAGCCCATTTTTCATACTGCGTTTTGGTCAGCCAGACAGGATGTGCTGTCGACAGAAACTTTTCCTGGGCTCCTGCCGCATATGAACCCATAACGGCTCCGTCCCGGTAAATCTGTTTGCCGAACTCTTCGACAGTGGGAGGGAGATTGCTTACATCATATCCTTCGGAGCGCAGCTTTTTCAGGAAGTTATAGAGAGAGGGGATTACTTCCATGCCACTGGCAAGCAGTGCGTCTTTGCCCGGTGTCTTGAAATAGCAGATAGCAATTCGTTTATCGCGGTTGGGCTTCGTACGCAGATCCAGATGCTTGCGCAGGTGACTGATAAAGTTGTCAACCCTTTCCATTTCGGGTTCGTGAAGATAATAACCGCTTTCGTGAAGGTTTTGTGTAGCAATCAGTAGGGGAGTCATTCCTCCGTCTATTTCGGGAACAAGCACACGGGCTGTCAAGGTTCCTCCGCTGACGGGCTTCATCGGATCGAGCCACTCTTCCCGTGACTGGATCAGGGGGAAAGGGTTGAAAATCGGGATGTTTTCCGTATGTAACCAGTTTATCAGCGAATCGTTGCCTAATCTACCCATGGGTAGGTATACCATTGCATCCGGATGGAGGTTACGCAGCATTTCGGTACGTTTATCTTTGCCTGCGATGGGGTAAACATTAAATCCGGCTTGTGTCATTCGTGATATTAAGGTATCCACATGGGCACGGTTTCCTTCCATCGGGAAACTGATACCTGAGATAAATGCGATTTTGCGTCCCCCTTCGTGGTAGATTCCCTTTTGTCGCAAATATTGTTCCAAGTCTTCGGGAGTGTTGAAGTATTTGCCATATTCCTGATGGTAGAAAAGATTGTTCGGTAAACGCAGAGGGGCGTCAAACGCTTCTGTACTCCAACGTGAAGGAGTGGCAATCCGGCGAAGGTAACGTAATCCGTTCCGGTAATTCTGACGACAGGCATCGCCAAAATAACGGAGCAACATCGCTTCTTCGTCGGAGGTGATGTTACGGTTAATGACAGTGTTGAAGTTGCGTAGCGAGACTGTGAAAACAGGAACACCGGCAGAAGCAGTACGTTCTATCTCCTTTGTTTGGCTGTCGGTCAGGTTGAGGCTCCGCCCATAGAGCACAACAGCGTCATAACCTTTGAGTGATTTCAGATCTTCGGTTTGTATGCAAGTGACCTGAATGTGACGGCTGTCATTGTTCAGTACAATGTCGGCTGCCTGTGCGGGCAACGGATTTACGATCAGAATCTGTGTCGGAGCCATCCAGTGCAGATAACCGATAGTAAAGGCAATAGCCAGAAGCAGTATGCTTCCGGCTATATACAGTGTTTTCTTATGGTGAAAGAAGGTCAGTACTTTCATTTTATCTTTTTATTTTCTTTCTGCATTTACGTTCGATGTACCTCACTCCGAGCACTACACCACTCAGCGAACAGACAGTACCGCCCAGCAATAGTACCCAAAGAACGGTTTTACGGAGTGTAGGCGAAGAGTTCAGCCCCTGTATGCGTAAGCGGTGCAGGGCAGTGTACATCCAGTATTTCCAACGGGCCGTATCGTTCACATATCGTACGGTGGCCGTTTCCGGATGGATGTAGTAACAACTCTTGTCTGCGTCGCCGACAGTGACTTTCCAGACGGGCAACAGACTGCGGTCACGGTACATCCGGCTCATATCCCTGTAGTAGGTTTCAAATTCGTTGATCAGTGCTACATGTAGCCGGGCACTGTCACCATGTATGGCTCTCACGGCATCCGTTATCTGCTTTTCGTCCAGTTTCAGCGGGCGCGACAGGGAGTCCGATGCATCGATATATAGATCTCCTTCACTTCGTTTTACTATATAGTAAGGTTGCGAGCGGAAATTATTCCATTCTATCTGGCGTACGTCGGGATATTCGGTTAATATCCGGCGGTAATCCAGCACATACTGCTCTAACCTCGGTGCTCCTTTCTTTATTTCGCGTGTGGGATTTTTATCCAATACCGGTTTGCTGATCCAGGACGGAACTTCTGCCAGCGACATCATTCCGCTGAAACAGAATGTCAGCACGAAGAGACCGAAAACGATTCCCGTCACATAATGCCAGTGATACCACTTTTTGCGATAGGGAGAGAAACCTTTTCCCTGTTTGCGTGAGCGGCGCCAGATGTCGATACCTACCCACAGTCCTGCAATCGTCATCAGGCAGCCAATGCCCGACAGCCAGATCACCGTGACGCTCCATAAAGCGGCATCTTGCCGGAGCCAGGTGAAGTAAACCCAATGTGGAATAGCCCCCAGCCATGCCCAGAAACGTTCGTTACGGGTGGTGAACTGCAATACTTCTCCACTTTGTGAGCCGATGTATAACTGGTGTCTCTCCGCATCGGCAAAATGGAACTTATAAATGGGAAACTCCTTCTTCAGGCTACCGAACGGAATCCATTGGTCGAGCCGGTTCAGCGTATCTATCCGCTCCACCGGCGCACTGCACCATAGGGACGCTGTCCGGCGGATACGGGATCCGTCTACAGATGGTAGTACCTGAGCAGAGTCAGCGGGCAGGTTATGTTCACCTTTGTCCGTGCGGATGTGGAAGATGGTCTGTCCGAGGTATCGGTCTATCCGGATTCCTTTCACTTTTTCACCTTCGGGCAGTCGGGAAGTGATTTCGCCGACAGAAGGTAGTGAAGGAGACAGGGGTTCCAGTTTCTCTAATTTTTCAGCTTGAGATGCACGTGGAAATCCGTGGTACATCATGACAAAAGCTGACAGGAACCAAACTAAAAACAGGATACTGAGCAGTGTGCCCAGTACCCTGTGAATGGTATACATCAATTTCGTGATCATCATTATAAAGTATAAGACGCAGAAAGCATGAAATTACGTGGCATGCTTGGTATCAATTGATTGCCAAGTGCCTGGTTGCAGTATTCCTTGTTGAACAGATTGTTGACATTGACTCCCAGACGCACATTGCTCTTTAATGTATAAGAGAGACCGAGGTCGGTCAGCCAGTAAGCATCGAACGAACTTGTATTGTCTGAGTTGCGGTACACTTTGTCCTGGAAACTGGTAGAGAGATTCACTCCCAAACCTTTCATCATACCTTTTGAAACCGTATAGGCACCGAAAGCGTAGAAAGTATTTCTAGGGATATAAGCATACTGCTTGCCTTCGCTTGCGTTTGTCTGCATATAAGGGTTGTTGGCCAGGTCACGCACTTTGGCGTCGGTGTATCCGTATCCGGCACTCATAGACAGGTTGTAAATAGGACTCCAGGTAATATCAATATCGAATCCTTTGGAATCCATTCTACCCACTTGCCCTACAACTTTTTTGTCCAGTTCTACACCATTGGCAATGTCTCCTTTGTTTGCAAGAGTCTGGCGGATATTATCTTTATTAATATAGAACAAGCTTACGTTAGCCTGCAACGTACGTGTGATCTCGTATCGTGCTCCCACTTCTACCTGGAAACCTTTCTCCGGCTTGAATACCTCTTTACCATTTATCGGAATAAACTCTTTACCATCTTTATCAATGTAAATGGTATTAGCGTCATAAAATGCGCGGATAGGTTTGAAGTAAGTACCGTATGAACCATAAATGGACACTTTGTCAATAGGCAGATACACCAATCCGGCACGGAACGTAAAGGCACCGTTGGTGGTTTTGTTATATGCATCGTCATCCGGTTTGTCATAATGGCGTCCTCCGTCGCTGGTGTTCAGGTTGGCGGTCTTGTACATGAACAGGTCATAACGTCCTGCCAGCATCATTTTCAGTTTATCACTGAACTCCACCAGGTCTTGCAGGTAAAATCCGTGGGTGAATGTTTTCTGTGCGGTGACAAATCTGAAAGGCGCTTCCATCCAGCCAATGCTGTGTGGATTATATACCGAACCGTGTCCTGTGGTTCCGGGACCGGTAGCTCCGGTACTTCCGCCACCATAAGCCATGTAAGAGTCACGCATCAGGGATACAAAAGAGTAACCGCCCAGATAGTTGTGCACAACGTCTCCGGTATAGAACTTACCGCTTGCTTCCAGTTGGTTGTTCACAGTTTTAGCGATATGTGAGAAGCGTAGCGGATAGCTGTAATAGATGGAATCCAGACAGATATACTTTTTGGTGTCGTTACCTTGCTTGTCTTTGGTCATGTAATAATGATCATAGATAGGGCTGTCACTTGTCAGATAGTCCAATGACTCAGTACCGAAGTAATCAATATCGTCATAAGTATAAGAAAGTTTGTCCATCAGCTTGAACGCTTCGCTGAAGGTGTGTTTATACATGGCGGATACGTTGAAACCACGGTTGTACATAAAGTCCGATTCACTGTTGTAGCGGGCTTTTTTGTTCAGTCCGGGCAGGGCATCTCCTTTGCTCAGGTATTTGCTGCCGTCTGTGGCTGAGAGTATATCATAAGACATTGTGGGAGGTAAACCGATCTCGGTCGGATAGAAATCGCGGTTGGCGCCGATACGGATGTCCAGTTCGTCGCTTTCAGTCAGATGTCCGCCAAGGGCCAGGTATCCGGAAAGACGTTTGGTAGCATTACTTCTCCATCCTTCCTGATCTTGCCAGTTGACGCTTGCACGATAGTTTAGGGGACCTACCAGTTTGCCGCCTAACGCCATTGTAGCCTGTTTGTTATAATAACTGCCATAAGCGAGACGTGCGTATACGCTTTGTTTGCTTACGGGAGCTTTACGGACAATGTTGAGAACACCACCTACAGCGGACTGTCCGTAAAGTACCGAAGCCGGACCTTTCAGCAATTCGATACTTTCAACGGAAGACAGGTCCATAAACGGATAGGAATTGTCGATGGATGAACGTTCGTCACGCACTCCGTCCACCATAATCACGGAATTATCGAACCCGCGGATGGAGAACTGCGTAAAGGCTCCGTAGGAGGTGCGGAAGCGTACACCTGGGAGGAAACGGGCAGCTTCCTGTATGTCCCGGATGTTTCGTTTCTCAAGCATCCCGGAAGTGATTGAATTGGTTGAAATAGGAATGAACTTGGCGGGAACATCCAGTTTCAGGGCATCGGTCTTTCGTCTGTAGTTGGTTGCCACTACTACTTCGTTGATTGAGAATATAGAATCATTGAAGTTAGTATACTTTTTGTTTTGCTGTTGTGCCTGCGAAGGAAGCAACAAAGCGCTTCCTAATGCAAATAATACTATTTTCTTCATTCGTCTTTTTCTTTTGCATAGTTAGCTTTTTTCTTCATAATGTCCACCATTTTGTGCTTCAGCATAAACTGGGCATGGTCGATAAATAGTTGTTGGATAGCGGGTATTTCACCCAATCCCTGCATACGTACATCTACTTTCAAGCCTTCCTTTTCAAGAGCTTCTTTCCAGTCGACGGCAATGTCGTTGTTGGCATGGTCACCTGCTACAAACATAAAGGGAACCAATGTCACTTGCTTGGTTTTGTTATCCTTCAGTTGCTGAAGCATGGTGTCGAATGTAGGGTAACCTTCGATGGTACCTACATGAAAGTTTTTCAATCCTTTGGCTTTCAGCATATAGTCGATCATGGCATAAGTAGCTGTACTTGGGGTATAAGTGCCATGTCCGACGAGGACCACACTGCCTTTTTCCGGCTTGCTGTTGCCCAGGATATCCACCACAGCCTCAGCGTCTTCTACCGAATAAAGAAGCGGGTTACCTACCCGGATCTCTTTAAAGAATGGCGCTACTGAGGCTACGTCACGTCTCAACGACTCCATCTCAACACCTTCTATAATGTTAGTACTCTGCACAATGACATGTGTATAGCCATCTCCGAGAAGTTTCAACAGTGCTTCCAGTGGACTGGGTTTCTCAATGCCGCGAGCTTTGAGGCGGCGCATGACAATACGTGAAGTATAAGCCTCGCGCATTTCCAGTTGCGGGAATGCTTCTTTGGCTTTGGCATTGATGGCATCGATGGTTTTGGTACGGGTGTCATCGTATGTAGTACCGAAGTGTACCATAAGAAGGGCGGCTTTATCGCCCGGTTGCATGGTGGCCAGCATATCGGAGGCCACGAAGTTTCCCCCTTCGTGCGCGGAGCAGAAGAGGGAAACTAACAAGAGTAAAGAGAGAATAGATGTTTTCATTGGTTATTTCTTGAATCGGAGAGTTAAACTTACATATGCCATACGTCCCGGAGAAAGAAGTGCGTAGTTAACGCCATTGGGACGGGTATCACGTTTGTTGAAAATGTTGTCGAGACCCATGCCGAAGTCCAGTCCCAGGTGTTCGAATCCTGTCAGTGAATGTTTTACGTTCAGGTTCCACACCCCATAACCCGGAGCGTCACCATAGCTGTGTCCCGGATGGAAGCGTTTGCTCTGGAAACGTCCGTTGATGTTGATGTTCAGCAGATAGTCATCCCAGGAATGGCTGTAATTCCCCGCTACGGTTCCTGTGTGGCGTACCGAGCGTTCAATGTTACCCCATACACCGTCCACACTCTTGCCACGTGCATAAGCGTAAGCATAGTTTCCGTTCAGGCTGAAGCCTGCGCCGAGGTTGGTGGCTGCGTTTACTTCAAAACCTCTGACAACACCTTTATCGAGGTTGCCGTAGAGTTTGTAATTGGAGAGCTTTTTGGCTTCGGCATCTGTTAGGTTGAACTCTTTTTGAGCCTCTGCACGAAGTTCTTCACCATTGGGTAAGTCTTTCAATTTATAAGTAGTAGAGTTGATCATATCGTTGATATAATTCAAATAGCCCGTTACTGATATGTTTAGCCGATTTGTGTTATATTCCAGATTAAGTGAATAGTAGTTACTATGTTCTGCTTTCAAGTCCTTATTTCCTTGGGTAATTGTAGTACCTTTATTCATATAATAATAAAGTTCATCCAGACCAGGGGCACGGTAACCGGTAGAATAAGTACCACGAATATTGAAAGCACCTACTGAATACATCACAGCCACTTTCGGAGTAAAGCGTCCTCCTGCCAGTTCGTGATAATCGTAGCGTACACCGGCAATACCGGTCAGACAATTCCATAATTTAATTTCGTGTTGCGCGTAAGCAGATGCTGTATACACAGATTTGTCTACCTTTGCACTGGGACGGTCCAGGCTTTCTGAACGGTAATCTACTCCGACTACAGTCATATTGTTTCTGGCAAAATTGAAGATACCTTTTAACTCTGCGTCATAGAAATGTTGTTCTTTAGTTTTGGCATAGTCTCCGATGGCAATCTTGCTTTTGTCGTCAGCCACAGTATATTTATAATTTTGCATGTAGTTGTCATTCATCAAATCCAACTGAATAGAAGAACGCTTATTGATTTTATAGCGTCCGCCTACACCGAAGTTATATGATTCGTAATGCAAGTCATATTTAGAACCTCCGTCGATGCTTTTATCGTATACAGGGCGATCTGTTAATTTCCAGTAGTAACCTCCATTAGCATAGAAAGAGAGCTTCTCAGTCGGTTGGAAAGTGAACTTTTGATTTACTAAATTTGAGTGGAAGCCATTGGATGTAGGCGATACGGTGGGAATAGTTGATACTGCTCCTGTTTTACTATCTGTCACGTATGCTAAGTCACTGTTTCTCCATCCTGCGCTTTGTTCATGTTTGTAGGAGGTATACGAACCAAACTTTTCAGTAGCAATGTCCGCATTTACCATTTGTGTCAGTTGGCGATGATCTTCATATCGGGTGGTAGAAGTCACCTGCATCAGTTCTTTCGGTTCATTGGTGATGATGTTGATTACACCTGCAATGGCATCAGAACCATAAAGCGATGAACCTGCGCCGTCAAGCACCTCGATACGTTTCACGCGGCTCATGTCGATGCGCGAAAGGTCGATGTTATTGGATATGTCCCCTATCAGTTTTCGGCCATTAATCAAGATGAGTACATATTTGTTGGAGAGGCCGTTCATCATCAGGTAAGAACCCATTGAGTTGGTAGAGAATGAAAGGGAAGGAACGAGCATGGTCATTGCCTGCTGAAAGTCTGTGATACCGGCTTTCTTTATTTCGTTGGCAGTTACTACTTCCACCGGAGCCGGTGTGTTTTTCAGTCTTTGGTGTGTACCGGTACCTGTCACAACTACAGGGTTCAGGTCCACAGTCATCTCTTTGTCTTTGCCTGTTGCGTGTTGCTGTGCAAACGCACCCACCGCTGCACATCCTCCCAAGAGAATGGTCAGTAAGCATCTTTTGTCCATTGATGTTTTTGAATAATGTGTTAATAAACGGCCTTCCTGACCCCGGGACGGCACTGTTATCTATGTCTGCTCGGCAGGTTTCCTGACTATCCCTTTTTTAGAAAGCAACCTTCCCGCCTTGCCTTCCGGCATCGACAGTGGTATGTGTAGAAATGCTTTCCTTTCCTCCTTTGAACAGAATGCGGAGTATATGGGCATCACAGTAGCGGGCACTGTTCCGGATTCTCACCGGATTCCCTTTTATGCATCGAACGGAATGCTTCGACTGCATCACCTAAGCGGGGGCAAAGATATACATTTATTAGTTTATATAGAAATAAATTAAAGAATATACTTATTTATAGGTATATCGGAGAAGTGAAGTCTTTTATATTGGGAAAGGCGGATGTCTTTCAGTCAAAAGGACGCGGTTTACTGCTTATTTGTAGCAGAAAGAAGGGATTTGCTCTGTTTTTAAAACAAGGGAAGAATTCTATATGTGTGAAATAGAAAAGTAGTCCGCATAAATATGGCATTAGTATACGATATCCGGACTGTTTTGTGATTAAATATACTTTGGATGATCAGAGATGATCGATTTCTTGCCTTTAGGAAGTTAATATTGTCTTTATATGAAGTTAACATCGTATTCGGAGGAAGTTAACATTGCGTTCAGAGGAAGTTAACATTGTATCCGGGTGAGGTTAACACTCTAAAAAAAGGCACTAAAAGCTCTGTTTCTTATGCTGGTTGACTCCGTCTCGATGCTCGGCCGGATTAATCGTTTGGATTGTAATATCAGTTATTTATATTCTTTATGCTACAAAATGCAGTGGATATATTTTAATTTGCTTAGAAGATATGTTCACGAATGTTCTTTTGTTTTTGGAGAATTGTAAATACGGCGCTTTTTCCGGAGAAGCCTGGGACAGACTCCGAAAAATGTGCTACAAGCCACATAGAAAATACAAGATGACAGAATGTCAAAATGTCAATGATGGAAGATGCTGAATGGGATTGTATTTTACATTTCTTATTGATTATTCTTCCCCGCTCTGTTTTTTTCTTTATCTTTGTCCCGAATTGGTTTCGGATGAAGATTCTCGTCATTCGGATTAAAAGGGAATTGGGTGTAAGTCCCAAACAGTCCCGCTGCTGTGAAGCTCCGTTTATATATCTTGGAAACATCTTTTGCCACTGGTGTCGGATTTGAAACATCGGGAAGGCTTCAGGATAAGAAGTAAGTCAGAAGACCTGCCATTCATCAAAGGCTGTTTTTACTCGTGGGATTAGGAAAGCAGTACGAAAAAAGATTAACTTCAAAAAAGATGGAAAGGTGGTATGCCGATGAAAAAGGTATGTCCTCGTTGTGGTGTTGCTTTTGAGTGCCGGCATGACAATATAATGTTGTGTCATTGTGCAAGTGTGAAACTGGACGCATTCCAA
>ENA-OWOU01000172-OWOU01000172.1-gut-metagenome-genome-assembly--contig:-NODE-172-length-48477-cov-11.605062_pt1 | contig 48477 bp, 50 predicted proteins | sample MGYA00248248_ERZ651801 | MGnify/ENA primary metagenome ERZ651801 (study PRJEB26908, sample SAMEA4031710) | gut metagenome | biome: gut; feature: normal infant; material: stool | place: China | collected... | reverse complement strand
TACTGTAATTGCAATAATCACTGCACCTCTTTTTACTGCACCACCATATTCTTTCATAAACTCTTCCATGGGAATCTTCCTCCTTTCATCGTTACTCGATTCTCCTGCAGGTGAAATCTGTACGGGATTAATCAATCCCTTATAAACACAGGAAATGCTTTATCACATCGTTGTTCCTTCCAAAGGTTATATATCAATTCATAGCGGCACATAACAAGGAAAGGAATTGTCTCTTTCAGACTGCAATATAAAGAAAATCTTTCTCTTGCTTCCTGAAATGCACAATCCATTTTGTACTGTGGCAGATTTAATCTTTCTGCATGTCTTCTCCAGGTATTGTATTCTTCCTGGAGTGATCCGTTTTGTTCTTCAAATATTTTCAGATCATCCATCATACTTACTCCTGCTACACCTCTTCGTATTTTTTCATAGCATTTTTCATAAAAAAGCATAATTTCAAATGGTATTCTGTTTTTTAAATGACACCATGTAGAAAATTCACTTCTTATCTCTTCAAAAATGCAGTCTGTCTCATATGACATTTTCCCTTTTCGTTCCGCTTTCTGCCTCCACACTACATATTTTTCCCATACATCTCCATTTTCCAATTCAAAACGTTTTACCCAATTCCTTTCTACGTCTTTCCATTTCTGCATCCTGCTGGTCAGCGATGCTTTATTTTCCATCGTATTATAAATTTCAAACAGTTCCGGGTATTTCATTACCAGCCATAAATGTGCCTTTTCAATTCCTTCACTTTCAAAAGTACCTTTTAAAATACATTTAAAAATATAGTCTGTCAGGAAATGCGAAATTTCTATTATAAACTTTGGATCTTGTACATTTCCACGACATATTGCAGATACAAAATATTCCTGCTTCATCAGAAGCGCTGTTGCATGTTCTATCAATATTCTTCTATTTCTGTCAGCAGCCCGTTGCACTTTCTTGACTTTATAGCAATAAATAAATAGAATAGTTATTGATACTATGTATATAATTGTAACTACTAACAAAAGAGTCATCACCTCGTAACATTCCAACAATATATAATCTTCCTGTGCTTATAAGGGACAAATTTGCGTCCCTTATTTTCTTTTGGCAGCGTTCTATAACCGCACACTGCCGAGAGCCTGTCAGCCCCGTCACGGTCTTCTCCCCTTTCTTTCGTGACTGTTACGTTTTATCCCCGTCAATGGGGCTTTCTGAAAGTCCTGAATTTCATACTTCCACCCGCACAAGTCCATTCAGTTATCAAGGTTCCATAAAAATTAATAAAGGGAAACGTCTGTTCAGATTGAACTTTTCTTAGAAATGCCGTAGAATAAATCTGTTTGTTGGTGGCATTTCTAAGAAATGTTTCCCGGAAGCCTTGTGATTGCCGTCGCAGGGCTTCTTTTTTTTTCTGATTCCCGTTTCCAGGAACCGATTGTCTGCATTGCTTTGATGCTACGGTCATAGAGCTGCCGTGCAGACAGGTTGTTATTTCTTGTTCATGTTTTTTAAATGCTCTTTTAACTGCGTCATGTTTGTCCCACACTCTGCAAAGTGATGATATCCCGGAGCAAGAAGATAATATTCTTCTGTTTCACATTCTTTCTTATCCCACTCTATATAGTACGGATAATTCTTTACCACGATCGCACAGCCATCTGGAAGATCATAACGATAAAATGTTTCTTCTGTGTACTCATTCTTACACCAAATGTTCCAGGACTTATAACTGTTTATAAACTCTTCTCTCTGCGTCATGTTCTTCATGACTGGAAGTTCCGGCTGTGTTATAACAGGTTCTTTATCTTCGATCCATCCGCATCTTCCATTACAGTCTATCTCACAGTCAGCACAGCATTCTACTGTTTCGCCACAGCCACAGCACACACAGGTTCCGCTTGGACTTTTACCAGTAATGCAGCCTCTCTCATACGGCAGTACCTTTTTCTCCGGAACTGATTGCGACGTCGCAACAGATTTTTTCTTTTTCGATGTCTGTGCCAAAGTATCTAAGGTATTTAAAGCGTCCGTCAAACTTTTCTGTTCTTTCGCTTTTTCTTTTAATGACCTCTTATAGTTCCTAATCTGCGATACTGTCATATCAGCATTGACCTTGAAACGTTCCTTTTCCTTTAATGGCAGCATTTCCACCAACTGGGAATAGGAATATTTCTCGTACCTGTCATCGATCCACATCTTCCCGGAATTTGAGTTGTCTTTTGAGCAAAATTCCTTCCATACCGCAATCACACGCGATACTGCGGATTTATCCATATGGAAGTTCTTTTCGATACACTCATAGAAATTGTCATATCCTAACTCTTCATGGTATCTGCGCATCTCCATCTCATGAAGATGGAACCCTAAACTCATGTATCGTTTTTTGACATCCGCTATGTCCTGTTTCACATAGTTAAATGAAGCAACTGCAAGTTCATTTACTTCATCGCCGTAATAATTCTCACCAAATACAATGCCTGTTATTAAACCCATATCATCACCGCCCATAATTTATATCCATCTCATTGCTTATTAAAGCGCATACAATGCAATCAGGATTAAATCTGCAATAATTGCTGCTCCAATCGCCACGTGCCCATCTTTACTAATCAAACCAGCAATAATTCCAATAACAAAATTAACAATTATTGCTATGATCGTAATCGTTAATAGATTCATATCATCACCCCTTTCCAACAGCTATACGATCACAGCTGGAGTTACCACACCATAATGACCAGCTTTCTTCCTACCACCAGCCAATATTCCAGGATCCTACAAATTCGACTGCCTCAACTTCTTCTTTTGGAATCATGTATGTTTTATCCTGATACCTAAATCTGTAATATTCTCTATGTTTTTCTATAAACCTTGTAAAGAAAACTGCCGATATACTTTTATACAACTGGTCAGAATACAAAATCAATTCAACATCCTTACAGCTACGCAATTTAAACAATATCTGGTATTTGTATTTCTGTCCTGCATTTTGCTCTGACAAACCACGTACAGATAAAACAACTGACCGACCAGGAAATACTATTGGATACACGATAATTGCAAACACGATGCTTACTGCAATAATAATAAATTCTCTCATATAAAGAAAGTCCTCTCATACCTATAAGGAACGACACAAATCAAGCAATGCAAGATTAACAATAAGTAATGCTCCTACCGCTACAACTTCTACATGTCCAATGACAGCGCTAGCTATTAAACAAAGACCTAATACTCCGATCATCAAACCAACAATCAATATTACCGTTAAGCAAACTAAACAAGCTAAACGCTTCATTTTACTCTCTCCTCTCCGACAGCCATGTGATCACAGCCGCTGTCACCACATCCTCCGGTTCCCATGAATCGGATATCTCACGTTCTGTTCCCTGGAGCTGTTCATGTTCCCATCCGGATAATTGTTTTGCAGCATTTTGAAGCTCTTCATAAATAGATTCCGGAATGGAGATTGTTATCTCTCGCTTGTTGTCCCGATCCATGTTATTCACCTGCTTTCTAATAGTTATTTTCCCCTCTTACTTTCATTTTAAATTGTTCCAATAACCCTCTGTATATAAAAAATGCACTTCGGTTATCATGACTTACATAAAATCCTAATGGAAACGGTAATGTATTTTGTTCCATCGCACTTCTGATTGTATCAGCAGAAGTATTTAGTTCTTTTGCAGCCTGTTCTGGCTTTACCAGTTCAAACGGATTCATTTTTTTCACCTCTTTTGTTAAATACTTTGAACTTCTAATTTAAAAAAATATTCTGTAACGTCATCCAACGACAATCCTAATATATCCATAGCGCGACATATTTCTGACTGTTTCCAATATCTTTTAGATGTCAGTTTCAGCGATAATGTGCGTTCTGACATACTCATTTTCTTTGCAAATATTATTTGGCTTCCACAGATTTCAGTTATTTTTCCACGCAACTTACTATAATCAAATTGCATCTTTTCTCCTTTCTTTGCGTTCAATCATTTGAACTTACTAAAGCATACACCTTGATATTTATAATGTCAATATTAAATTCATTATTTTTAACTTTTTGTTTGATATTGTTGAACTTTAGTTCAAAATATGATATATATAAATGAGAGAGATAGATATATAGAGAGAGAGGCGACATAATAATGAAAATATCAAATACTTCGACAAGATTAAAAAAAATTATGACAGATAATAATATGCGGCAAGTTGATATTTTAAAAAAAGTCGAGCCATATTGTCAGGTATATAATATAAAAATGAATAAATCTGATATTAGCCAATATGTTTCCGGCAAAGTTGAACCAAGTCAAGACAAGCTAGTAATACTTAGCATGGCATTAAACGTTTCCGAAGCATGGCTTATGGGATTTGATGTACCAGTACAACGCTACTCTACATCAAATATTACACCTCAAATTATAAATTACTACAATCAATTAAATGACTTTGGTAAAAAAGAAGCAACAAAACGTGTGGAAGAATTAACACATTTTCCCCAATATACTGAATCTCAAATACTAAATGCTGCTCATGAAAGAACCGATATCAACATTCCAACAGATATCGACACTTCCGATAACGATATTATGGATGATGAAAATTTTTAACTAAAAGCCGACGCTGCAATTAACCCAACAGACATTATTAATATCTGTTAATATGGTTGTTATTCAAATATGAGGAGGACGTATACATGACTAATGCAGAAATAGGATATCGAATATATATAGCTCGAAAAGAAAATCATGCCACTCTAGAAGAAGTAGCAAAAAAAGTTGGCTTAACAAAATCTACCATCCAGCGTTATGAAAAGGGACTTATTAATAACATCAAACTACCAAATATACAATCCATCGCTAAAGTATTAAATGTAAACTTAAACTGGATCGTTGGGATATCAGAAGAAATGCATACTCAACGACAACTTGATTTCCCAATTATAGATTATTATAATCAATTAAACGACTTTGGTAAAAAAGAAGCAACAAAATATCTAGAAGAACTAACGCATTTTTCCAAATATACTGATAACAATTTTGCGAATGAAGAAAATTTTTAACTAAAGAAAGGTTGGTGCAATGATTGGATTATGAAAGTTTATTAAAAGAATCTGACACACTTGGGCTCATTGTAAAAGAAAAACCTCTAAAATTTAATGATGGTCGCATAAAAGGATGCAAGATTGCTATACGCAAAGACATTCCAACAAGCATCGAAAAAGCCTGCGTACTTTCCGAAGAGCTCGGTCATTATTATACATCATCTGGAGATATACTAAATCAGCATGATCTTAATAACCGCAAGCAAGAATATAAAGCACGACTCGCTGCTTATGACAAAATGATTGGTTTAAAAGGCATTATTGATGCCTGCAAATATGGATGTCATTCAAGATATGATATGGCTGAATATTTAGGAGTCACCGAATCCTTTCTTTCAGATGCTTTAAATACTTACAAAGCCAAATACGGCATATATGTGACGCTAAATGATTATATTTTAATTCTTGACCCAACATTTGCCATTATAAAATTAATTTAACAATATCGCCCTTGGCATAAACACCAAAGGCGATACATATACACCGCTCTGAATGAACAGTGCCCTAAGCAAGCTTATTGTATCATTCAGAGCAGCCAAGCACAAGCAGAACAGACGTTTTGCATTGGCTGTTATTTTTATACCTAATTTTAAGGAGGATGGTACTATGAGACGTTCAAATGGAACCGGAGCAGTCGTAAAGTTACCCGGTCATCGGCGTAAACCTTACGCAGCAAGAATTACATCAGGCAAAACAATTACAGCTTCTGGAAATGTTGCTCCAAAGCGTGTTTATCTTGGATATTTCCGCACCGCAAAAGAAGCACAGGAATATTTAAATCGATATGCACATTCTGAGGATCCGACAGAAAAAACAAATGTATCCGAAAGAACACTTGAATATCAAAAGACAAATGCATCAGTAAAATGTTCTCCTACTTTCAGTAACGTATATGGCGAAACTATCGAATATCTAAAAAGCAGGAAACGTAATTACAGTGACTCTACATACAAAGCCTTAAATGCTGCATACAACAACTTATCTTCTCTTCATTCCTATAAATTCAGGAATATTGATTATCAGTTATTACAGGAAGCGATTTCTAAAAATGATACACTTTCAAAATCTTCTTTAAATAACATTCGTAATTTGTTAAAAAAAATGTATACGCTTGCCTTAAAACAAAAATATGTTACAGACGATATTTCCAAACTATGCGATTACGATTACACGACAGTATCAGATGAAAAGCACCATCCATTTACTCACGACGAAATAAATCTAATCCGCAATACTTCGCCTTCTCCTGAAAAAGATATGGTTTTAATTCTTTTATATACCGGAATCCGTGCAGAAGAATTTTTGATTTTAGAAAACAAAAATATACATCTTGATGACCAATATTTTATTACAGGTGTTAAAACAGATGCTGGTAAATCACGTATTATACCAATCCACAATGATATTTTGCCTATTATACAAAAATATTACAATCCCAAAAAGCATTACTTTTGGGACTTTAACGGAAGTCAACGAATTTACCAGACTTTACGCTGGCGTTTTGACCGTCTCATGAAACAACTAAACATAGACCATATTCCTCATGATACACGGCACACAACTGCTACTGCCATGCATAATGCAAATTTAGATATTATGTACATCAAACTAATATTAGGGCATCACATTAATGATATAACCCAACGTGTTTACATTCACTCAAACCCCAAAATCCTAGTGGACGAAATAAATAAAATGAAACTCTAGGTTACTATTTGTATATCACGCGTATATCACGTGTAGCCCACAACTCAAAGCAAGTTATTTCTAACAATGAAGAAACCCCGGTAACATCACTGTTCCGGGGTTCCTCCGAGGAGTTTAGTTATGAAAATGTTAATCTATATAAAGGAAATTGCGTCGAAAGAATTGTCGGGATGTACAGCCTTTATTCTATACAACCTTGTTTAACAACCCGCCTGGGTAAGCGTTGTTAACTTCTTTCGATGGTTACAGTATACGGAAAAAATATGTCTTAAGTGTGACGATTTTCGAAAAGATTTATAAAAATCCTTATTTTTGTTTTTATATTTTATTTATAAATACAATTCTTTCCACATGATAATTTATGTTATAATAAAATCCTAATGTAACAGACAGGAGGACTTTATATGACCGAAACACCTATATTTGAAAACCGGAGATACTGTGAAGAATGTCACTGTCTTCTTCCCACATCCTACGAGGGAACTTTGTGCCCCCGCTGTTTAGAGCAGGAACTTTTTCATCAGGTAAAAGAATATATTCAGTCAAACAACGCCACCGCTTATGATGTTGCAACACACTTTCATCTTCCGCTCAGCCGTATTAAAGAATGGATTGATGACGGGATGATCGAATACAAAGACATTCCCGGTCACAAACTTTAAATTGACTATTTCAAAAAACCATTGATAATCTGTTCTTCCGCTTCTTTTTCTGTAAGTCCAAGTGTCATCAGCTTGGTCAGCTGCTCTCCGGCTATTTTTCCGATAGCAGCTTCATGAATCAGATTTGCGTCAATATTGTTGGCAGTCAGCTGCGGACTTGCAGTCACACAGGCGTTATCCATAATGATGGCATCACATTCACTGTGTCCTGCACAGGCTGCATTACCATTCATAACGGAGAAAAATTCCTGTTTTGATTCCCCTTTTGCAACAGAACGTGACACCAGATTCACACTGGAATTATCCCCGTTAATATCCACATGAAAATCTGTCTTCGCGTACTGTTTTCCGTGTGTCATGATCTTCTCATGAATTTCTAAAGATGCATTTTCTGCAAGATCACCTTTTGTCACACGGACTGTGGAATCAATCCCTTTGATCTGGGTCGTCTCCATCTCCATATGTGCCCCCTCTTTTAAGTGCACAATGGTCTGCGGATTCATGATATTCTCTCCGTTGCCGTCACCCTCGCCGTAATGGCGCTCAATGTAGCGGACCTTTGCATTTTTTTCCAGATAAAACGTATGCACACCGTCATGTTTGGAGGTATCTACACCACAGTTATGGATTCCGCATCCTGCCACAATCGTGACATCTGCACCCTCACCGATATAAAAATCATTGTAAACGCATTCCTGCATTCCACTCTCACTCAAAAGAACCGGAATGTGTACACTCTCGTTGACCGTTCCCGGTTTGATGATAATGTCGATTCCATCCTTATCAGTCTTTGTTACAATATCAATATTTGCAGTTGTATTTCTTCCGAGTTTGGTTCCGTTGGCACGAATGTTATAGGCACCCTCCGGGATCTCGTGCAGTCCTGCCACCTGCTCTAATAAATTTTTCTGTATTAAATCCATTTTTATCCTCACTTCCTCATACTCATACATTACAGCTTGCTGGTCAGTGTCTCACAGGCCCCTGCTGTATGAAGCAGTTCCGGAAGTACTTCTTCCTTGGTTCCGATTGTCTTAACCTGTCCGTTTGCGATCACCACGATCTTATCTGCAATGTCTAAAATACGCTCCTGATGTGAAATGATAAGAATCGTTCCCTGAATCTCATCACGCATTTTTTCAAATACCTTGATCAGACTGTTAAAACTCCAGAGATCGATTCCCGCCTCAGGCTCATCAAAAATGGAAAGCTTTGTTCCGCGTGCCGTGATCATCGCGATCTCAATACGCTTTAACTCACCGCCGGAAAGACTGCCATTGATCTCACGGTCAATATACTCTCTCGCACACAGACCAACCTCCGATAAGATCTCACAGATCTCATTCACCGTCATCGTTCTTCCTGCTGCGATTGTGATCAGATCTTTGACTGTCAGTCCTTTAAAATGTACCGGCTGCTGAAATGCATAGCTGATGCCATGTTTTGCACGCTCGGTAATATCAAGTTCTGTAATATCCTCTCCATCTAAAATGATCTGACCGGATGTCGGCTTGATGATTCCGGCAATGATCTTTGCAAGTGTGGACTTTCCTCCACCGTTCGGTCCTGTGATCGCCACAAAATGCTCATCGATCGTAAGGCTGACATCTTTTAAGATCTCTTTGTTGTCCTGATTGTCCTCTACCTCATAAGTGATATTTCTTAACTCTAACATTTCTTCCTCCGTCTGCGTTTCGCCGCTTATCTTACCACGGAACGCGGATATTTTACCATAACTTCATTGAGCATCTCATCATCCGGCTCAAACTCATAACGCACAAGTCCTTTTTCGCCCTTTGCGATCAGCTCATACACCTTTGCTTCCGGGTCACCGGAAGTCAGATTTTTATATGCCAGATTCTTGTCATTTTCGTATTTGTATACGCTTCTGTCACCTCTTGGAGCAAATCCAAGTACATCATCCATCTGCACGCTGCCGATGGCTTTACGTCTGCTTTTTGCCTTGATCTGTGCAAAGCGGAACTCTCCATCATAATAGGTATATTCGTACTCTATATCCGAACGAAATGCCTGAAAATACCATACCAGTGCAAATGCAATTCCCGGGATCAGAAAAATAACCGGATTCACAAATGTAGCCAGTAAAAACATCAGGCAGGCAAGGATAAACCATGCTGTAGTTAACATTTTTTTGGAACCTGTTTTCTTTTTCGGAACGATCACTAATTTCTCATGCATATAATCTTCTCCTGTTTTCTTATATTTACCTGTTTTTTGACATACAGGTCATACTTCCCATTCTATCATGTAACAACTTTTCAGGCAAGGGCTGTCCCCCTATTCCCTGTATAAATGCAGGAAATTTTATACATTTTTTATTTTTCTGTACATCGCACCTGTTATCGTGTAAAATAAAAGCAAATGGTTTTTTCGTAATTTTTCGCAGTTTTGCAACACATTTTTTACACACAATAACTTTTTATCATGGAGAATAAAAAAATGATCAATTATCACTATGAAAAAGATGCATTTTCCACATTTCAGGAAGGAATCCGCCGTGAATGGGCGCTGACCAACGGCATCGGCGGTTATGCCGGAAGTTCCCTCATCGGTGCTCACAACCGGACGCATCAGGGTTATCTGATCGCAAGTCTGCACCCGCCGATCGAGCGTTATCTTGTTTTTTCAAAGATCAACGAATCCCTGTCCGTATTTGCAGCAGAAAACACCGGCAGTTCTGATGAAAAATTCCATTCACTTACGGACACGTTAAAAAAAGGAGCTGCGCCAGCTGTATCTGCAGTGTATAACCTTGAGACCTCACAGCACAGAAAAAATGGCGGAACCTGTTACACACAGGGGCAGGAATATCTCGTCTCTTTTTCTTATGACGGAAGTGTTCACTACACATACCAGGCGGGCGATATCATGCTGAAAAAACATATCTGCTTAAAACATGGTGCCAATGTGTGTGCCATTGCCTATGAAATCGAAAATAATGGTCCGGATGCTTCTCTCACGCTGGTTCCGCTTTTTAATTTCCGTGAACACAGTGCATCCAGCCGCCCGGAAGATTTTCATTTTCGTACTTCCCTGATCGACAATTCACTCTGCCTGATCCCGGAAAGCCATCCTGATACTGCCATTTTGTTCCAGACCAGTGAAGGTATTTTTTCCGACCATACGCCTATGTTCGATATTGACATGCAGCTTCAGACCGAAGTCGATCTTGAGACGGACGGACTCGACTGTCATTATTGTCCACATGAAGTCACTTTTTTTCTTCCGGCGAAAAGCCACAAACAGATTTCCGTGCTCTGTTCCGTGATCGCTGCCGATGAAACATTTACAGATATCACGGCAGATACCGTTTTTGACATTTTAAAAGAACGGGAAAAGTATACAAAATCACTCTACGAAACGGCAGGTATCCACGATGATTTTGCAGATCGCCTGGTTCTCGCCGCGGATCAGTTTCTCTGTGACCGTGCTTCTACCGGCTATAAAACCGTGCTTGCCGGGCTTCCATGGTTTACGGATTGGGGCCGTGACACGATGATCGCATTTACCGGACTGACGCTCTGCACCGGGCGCAGAAAAGATGCAGAGGAAATCCTTTTAACTTTTTCCAAATACATCCGTCACGGGATCGTGCCAAACATGTTCCCGGATGACAATGCCGCTCCGCTTTATAATACAGCGGACGCTTCCCTGTGGTATTTTTATGCAGTATGGCAGTATCTGCAGTATTATCCGGATACCGCTGCCAATGCGTTTGTACAGGAAAATATTTATCCTCATTTGAAGGAAATCATTTCCGCTTACAAAAACGGCACAGATTTCAGTATTTATATGGAGGAGGACGGTCTCATCCATGCCGGAAGCGGTCTTGACCAGATCACCTGGATGGACGTGCGTGTCGGTGACTGGGTTGCCACCCCGCGCCACGGAAAACCGGTGGAGATCAATGCGCTCTGGTATAATGCGCTGAAGGTCATGGAGGAACTTGCCCGGCGGTATGAAGGTGGGGATGATGTTTTGGTTACTGGCGGTTATGCCGCAAGTTCCGGCAGTGAGGTTTCTGTTGCTGGTGCTGCCACGGGGTTGGACAGTCATGTTATGACCTCTCACGACTACGCCGCACTTGCGGAACTTGTAAAAGCATCGTTCTGCAGGAAGTTCTGGTGGGAAGAAAAGGGCTGTCTTTACGATGTCGTGGACGGGGATGAGCCGGATGACCATCTTCGCCCAAACCAGATCTATGCGGTGTCACTGCCTTTTACCATGTTATCGAAGGAGCAGGAAGCAAAAATCGTCGCATTTATCAAAGAACGTCTTTACATCGGCTGCGGACTTCGCTCTCTCACCAGTGACCATGCGGACTATCACGGCATTTACTGTGGTTCCCTGCCAAAGCGTGATGCAGCTTACCACCAGGGTACGGCATGGGGATTTCTGCTCGGCGGTTTTCTGTCCGCTTACGCAAAAGTCCACGATCACTCGCCGGAATGTACCAAAGAGCTGCTTTCCCTGCTCGGGCCGGTGCGTCATCATCTGACCGACAACGGCTGCATCGGCTCGATCTCCGAAATCTTCGACGGGGATGCACCTCACAATCCAAGAGGATGCTATGCGCAGGCATGGAGCGTCGGCGAGACACTGCGTGCTTATATGCAGGATGTGCTGCCGTATATGTAACTTCCGTCCTGCTATCCTGCTATACGCATGATATACAAATGTACTGACATGCGTTACCGTATAATATAATCTCTCGACAGCAAGGTCAAAAAACATATCACTTTACAATTTAACTGATGCACACAATGGGTGAAACCTCGGTATTTAAATCTGGTTTCACCCATTTTTTCTAACTATTTAATGACTTTCTATTGATTTTGGGCGAAATCTTCCTTTTTCTACTCATTTCGCCCTGGTTTTTCCGATTCTGTGGGTTATTCTGATTGATTTCACCTCTATTTCACCCATTCTACCCCATATTGAAGTATATTCCCGTAAAAACCGGACGAAATCCCTTTGTAATGTGCAGTTTTCGCCCATTCTGTTTCAAACTAAACGAATTGGGTTTACGTTACTTTTATTTTTGTGCGCTGCGCTGGCAATGTGGCATATGCTTGCTCTAAAATGACCCGTCTATGTTTTCCTAATTATTGCGAAAATTCATATTATTAAAAAAATTTGCATTTTCTGCTTGACAGCAAAGCCATTTTCCTTTAAAATAAGTTTTGTTGTGAGACGCCCAGTTAGCTCAGTTGGTAGAGCAGAGGACTGAAAATCCTCGTGTCTCTGGTTCGATTCCGGAACTGGGCATTAGAGCAGAAACAACAGTTTCTGCTCGGCAGTATTCAATTTCATACATCTTATGCGGGTGTAGTTCAATGGTAGAACACCAGCCTTCCAAGCTGGATACGTGGGTTCGATTCCCATCACCCGCTCTCTGTTACAGGTATTAAAACTGAGTTCCGATGGAACTCAGTTTTTTTAGTATCTGTTATGAGGTGGGGGATTGCACCCGCTTTTTTGTTGCGATGATTAAAAAAACGAGTTCCTAATGGAGCTCGTTTTTTTTAATATTTGCACCTGCTTTTCCGTTACCGCATCATCTAACCAGGTCACATCTGTCACACCGTCGATTTCTCCTAACTTTTCCTTATAAGAAAGCGCCTCCGGCACCGTGACATTGTAGATCAGGACCCTTGCATTTGGGATGCCTCCGTCAAATTCGTCTTCCATGACATCGAGTGCCACCGTCGACGGGGAATCCTCCGGCAGATAAGAGTTCATATCATAGTTGACTGATACGAACTTCTGCGCCATCGCACAAATGACTGCTATTCCAATGAATACTGCAAAAATGATTTTACGATGACGGATCACCAATTCATAAAACTTTTCTACATGCTTTCTCCTTTTTCAAAAAACCTTTCAAACGTTTTCTACTGCTCTCCCTGTATCCTTTTTTCTGATCCCTGCTTTTTCAGTAGATTTTCATTTGTTTTATTTCTGACGGTTGTTTTATAATTGACAACTATTCGTTTTCTGTATCATAATAACAAATCGTTTTTTTCAACGTACAATTGCAATGTATATGATAGTTATTTGACAAAAACAGAATAATTGTCTTTTATTTTTCGAAAGGACGGAATAATTATGGAAGAAAAAACAGATTTAAGAATCCGAAAACCCTACAAGGCACTGTGTGATGCCTTTGTAACTATTTTGGAGAAAAAAAGATTTGACGATCTGACTGTGAATGAGCTTTGTGATGAGGCAATGATCTGGCGCGCCACGTTCTATAAACATTTTGCAGACCAGTATGATTTCTTTTCTTTTTTTATCCGCCAAAAGCAGGATCAGTTCATCTCACAGGCAAAAGAGGAAACTCCCCCCAACGGAATTTATGCTTACACGCTCTACCTTACCCAAAGGTCCATACTCTATTTTAAGGAGCACGAATCACTGATCCAGAATATTTTAAAAAGCGACATGTCCGCCTCACCGCTTGATATTTTTAATGAAGAAATACACTCTAACATCTTAAGTAATCTGAAAGAACACCAACAACGCGGCTGCACCTTTTCCGTATCCCCGGAACTTCTCGCCTCATTTCTTTCCGGCGGCATTTTTTCCACGATCCATAACTCCGTCTTGCAGCCGCAATTATTTAATACCGGTACGATCATGGAAAATATGTCAAAAGTGCTGACCTGTTTAGAAACACTGACGGACCAGAGTACAGAAAATTTTTAGTTACTGCTCCCGCATATAGTGTAAACAGTAACATTTTTTAGAAAAACTTCACAAATTGGCACTTTTTTCATTTTTTTATATATGTTATGCTAGTGGAAATATGACAAATATTTAGAATTGGAGAAATACCATGGAAAAAAAGACAGATTTTAAAGCACTTTCGAACAAGGCAAAAGTTCAGTATATCTGGGACTATTACAAACTGCATATTTTATTTGGAGGTGTCATTGCTGCGATCGTGATTGGTCTGGGATATCATTTTATCACTTACCGCAAGCCGGTACTCAGCGTCATCATGATCAATGTCCAGACAACCAGTGAAAATGCCGAGGCTGCGTTTGACGAATTTTCTGATGCTGCCGGTTATGACCCAAAACAGCAGCCAATCGATGTCTCCGCAAATTTACAGTTTTCCGATGATCCAAATGCAACAACGGACTACAACGACTACATGGTACTTTCCACGATGATCGGTGCCGGCGGCGAGGATCTGTTTTTCGGTACAGGAAATGTTTACACCGATTATGCCGAAGAAGGTGCGCTGATGGATCTGCGCACCTATGTTTCGGATGATGTGTTAGAAAAATATAAAGATCATCTGATCTACTCCACCGATGATGGCGAGTCAGAGTCCTATCCATGTGCGATCGAACTGACCGATAATCAGTGGATCCAGAAATATGGCATTTATGACAGCTGCTACTTTGGTGTTTTCAGCCGCTCCGAGCAGAAAGATTACTATACGAAATTTGCGGATTTCCTGCTGAACTACTAATTGGATTGGCAGGCACATTACTGCCTGCTCTGTCCGTAATCTCTTAAATCTGCCCGGCACAGCCTGACATATTATTTCACTATCACCACCGAATATCCCGGCATTGTCAGTGTTCCATCCTGGAGCACTGCCTCTTCTGTGCCCGTCAGCAGTACACCGCCAACTTCAAGATCACTTCCACTCTTTTCCCCGGCTGTGACACCGGATAAATCCACTTCCACACTCTCCGGCGCAAGGTTATAAACCAAAAGCAGTTCGGAATCGCTATACGTTTTCTTTATCACGCAGACTTTATCATCCGAAACGCTCTCCTCAAAAGTCACGGTTCCACGGGCTATTTCCGGGTACTCATTGCGGAGTTTTATCGTCTGTTTTACAAACTGGTAAATAGAGTTTCCATCTTTCTCCTGTGTTTCGAGCGCACCGTATTTCATTTTTATGGCATCCATATCAGCAGGTCCCTTGCACATTCCATCGTCTGCGCTATCTTCGCTCCAATACATCGGTGCACGCTTATTTTCATCCTTACCGGAACCCTTCATGCCCAGTTCCTCTCCATAATACAGAAAAGCACTTCCAGACATCAACAGATTCATTGCCTGCGCGATCTTTGTCTGTTTTTCACTGTCATCCCCAGAATAATAACCTGCGCCTCGTGCCATATCATGATTTGTGTAAAATGGTGCATCGATATAGCTGTCACTGTACTGGGAAAGATTATCCTGTAGATTTACCAACGCCTTTCCATAGGAAGATGCCGAACCATTTTTAAGCACGGAAGTGATCGTTCCGGTGCTGTCCGCAAAAGAAAAATCAAAACAGCTGTCAATACCACTCTCATAGTATTTTGCGTAGGTATTCTGATCCGTCCAGACCTCCGCCACGATATAGGCATCCTCTTTTTTCTCTTTTACCATGGAATGAAACCATGATAACACTTCCACATTTTTATCCACACTTCCGCTGTAATACTCTTTTGCCGCATCCAGGCGGAATCCGTCCACCCCCAGATCAAGCCAGAAGTCTACGATCTTGTCAAATTCATCACGGACTGCCTGACTGCCAAGGTTTAAATCCGGCATCTCGCTCCAGAACTGCGCCTCATAATACCAGTCTGTACCATCGAGCTTACTGTAACCGCCCTGCATTTCCTTAGAAAAATTATAGTAATCCACATAAGGACACTCCGACGCATCCGGCTCTGCTCCCTCCGGCAGGTTTTTCAGGTAATCTGCTGCCGTTTTAAACCATTCATGCTGGGAGGAAGTATGGTTCATGACAAGATCGATAATGACATTGATTCCCCTCTCATGGCATGCCGCGATCAGATTTTTAAAATCGTCCATCGTACCGTATTCCGGGTCAATATCACAGTAATCCGTCACATCATATTTATGGTAGGTTGTCGATGGCATGACCGGCATCAGCCAGATTCCGTTACATCCAAGATCCGTATCTGTCGCCGGATCACCGTCATTGATATAATCTAACTTTTCTGTCAGACCATTCAGATCCCCGATGCCGTCCCCGTCGCTGTCAAAAAAGCTGTACACAAACACCTCATACCAGGTACGGTAATTATCATCAATGATCTGTTCATCCCCGGTATTGACTTCCTGCATCAGAGAAAGGGCGGTCACTCCCCCCTCCTTCGTGTCAGCATCTGCATTTTCATCCTGCCTGGCAGAAGCTATGGCTTGACCCGCAGAACTTTCCGTCGCCATTCCATTCGAATTATCCACAGCATTCCCTGATGAAGCTGTCCCATTTCCACATCCCCCTGCGGAAACTATCAACATACCGGCTAAAACAGCCGCAATGATTCTCTTTTTCATCTCAGTCCTCATTTCTGCGCATATATGCCTGCGCTTTTTCAATTATGTTAAAGTCACAATAGTGCACCCAAGCTTCCTGATTGCACTATTTGACCTCAGCATCCTTCAACTACTCTATTAGAATAAAGAAGTCGCTTGCGACTCTTTCGCGCTCGAGCGGTGCTGTTTACAGCTAACTTCTGCTCCGCGAGATGCGCATCCTGCCCGGAGGGCTTTTAAATTCATAGGACGCAATTTCCTATGACTTTAAAAAGAGAGCAGAAACAAACCGTCCCTGCTCTCCCGGCAGACTCCCCATCTGCCCAATGACACACCAAAATGTGCCCTCATATTCCATTTGTATCCTGTGGATCAGCCCTTGACAGCTCCGGTCATACCTTCCACATAGAACTTCTGTGTCATTAAGAACAGAATTGCAATCGGGATCGATACGACAACTGCACCTGCAGCGAAACAGGTATACCAGCTGTCGATATACTCTTTCTCAAGCATCTTCCAAAGACCAATAGACACCGTATAATACTGTGCATCTGCACGGCAGATAACTTTACCAAAAATAAAGTCAACCCATGGTCCCATAAAGGATGTTAAAATCGTATATACGATGATCGGCTTACTGAGCGGTACAGTAATCTTTGTAAATACATTCCATCTTGTCGCTCCATCGATAATCGCTGCCTCATCCAGCGATTTTGAGATTGTATCAAAAAATCCCTTCGCAACATAAAATCCTGCACCGGAACCGGCGGAGAACACGATGATAAGTGCTACACGGATCATTGCACCATCTGCTAAATTAAGTGCTCTTAAAATATAGTACACAGCGATCATGGACATGAAAGATGGAAACAGACCAATGATCATCGCAATATTCATAAACGGTTTTCTCATCTTAAATCGCATTCTTGACATACTGTATGCCACTGAAAGTACAAAGATGGTAGAAATGATGCAGGTAAAAATTGCGATCACAAAGGTATTCATAAACATCTTCGGAAAGTTTAAAATACTGGTGTCTGTAAATAATTTGATGTAATTATTAAATGTATAGGTTTTCGGGAAAAATGTACTTACATAAGAACCTTTCTCTCCACGGAAACTTGTAAGGATTACCCAGAAAATCGGGAGAACCCAGATAAATGCCAGTATTGCCAGGAAAATGTGAACAATCACATTTATCACTGTTTTACGGATTTTTGCCGTATTGGGTGCACCACTTTTTTTCGCAGCCACTGCTGCTGTACTCGTATGTGTCCAGTTCATTACATGAATCCCTCCTCATCTTTATAGGATGCGGTATTGCGATATGTTACCAATGCTACGATCGCAAGTACAATAAATGTCATAATACCAATAACAGCACCTAAGTTATAATAGTTCTTATCAACCGTCAGCTTATACAGCCAGGTAACAAGAAGGTCTGTCTTTCCTGCCGTGGCATCCACCGGAGTAGGATTTCCACCTGACAGAAGGAAGATGACATTGAAGTTATTGATATTTCCCGTAAACTGTGTGATCAGGTACGGCGTCATAACGAATAACATGTAAGGCAATGTGATCTTAAAGAAAGTCTGTACAGCATTCGCTCCGTCGATCTTTGCTGCCTCATAAAGTTCACCCGGAATATTCTGTAAAATACCAGTTACCTGAAGTAACGTATACGGAATACCTACCCAGAGGTTAATAACAATAACCGTTACTCTTGCCCATGTTGCATTTGAAAAGAACGGTAATGCGGTATCGATCAGACCATATTTTAATAACAGCGTATTGACGATACCGGTCGGTTGTAACATGGTACGCATGATCAGCAGTGATACGAACTGCGGTACTGCGATGGAAAGTACAAAACAGAATCTCCAAAATGCCTTTCCTTTTGTCTCCTTACGGTTGATGATAATTGCTAAGATCATACCGAGGATATAGTTTAATGCGGTTGCTACAATGGCCCAGATCAGTGTCCATCCTAATACGGAATAGAACTGCTTGCCGATGCTGTCACCGAAGTTTAAAATCTTCTTGAAATTTGCCAGTCCCACCCAGTCAAATAATACCAGATGATCGTTGACCTTACTGTAGTTCGTGAACGCCATGGTAATGTTATAGATCAGTGGTAAGATCGTAAAAATTAAAATTCCCATAACCGGCGCTGCCAACAGTAATTTATATAAATTTTGATCTAACAAACTCTTGCAGTCTTCTTTAAAGTTGTTTAAGTGCTTTCCTGATTTTTCCAGCACTTCCGATTTATAAGAGCTCTTTACGGACTCTCTCCAGACAATGATAAACATTGCTGTAATATAAACTGTTGCCACTCCATACAACAGAATCAGTGATGACTGGTCACCTGCTGTATATTCATAAATACTCTTTTTTTCGTTCCATACTTTTTCCTGCTCTCTCCATCCAAGAGATGGCAGCATAGATAAATTATAAATTCCTGACTGAATCATGTACCAGATATATGCAGCTTCTACTGCCAGAAACATGATTCCCTTTCCAATTTGTTTATGTGCAATATTTCCTAAGCCCATAATTAACAGGGAAAGTTTTGTGATTATATTTCCTTTTGCCACCGCATTTGTAACCGTGTACGGTGTTGAAAATTCTTTATTTTTTCCTTTTTTCATTCCAGCCTTTTTCACGTTATGGGCCTCCTTTAAATCTCAATGTAGAAACATCCAGGATGCCCGTCCGGGCACCCTGGGATTTCTATCAGAAGAAATCTTTTTACTGTGCAATGTCTGTGTTCATTGTTGTATTCATATCTTCTGTTTTCTCTGCTGCGTTATCAGCTGTGATCTCACCAGCGACCAGTGCTTTACCCATGTTCTCAGCCGGTGACCAGTAGTTGCTCATTTCGCTTACTAATGGCTGCATGATAGATGTATCTGTCATAACTTTTGTAACTGCCGTAGCAATTTCATCATCTGAGATTGCAATGTTTGTATTTGTAGGAAGGATATTTCTCATATCATAATGATCTTTCTGGGCATCTTCACCTGCAAGGTAAGCCGCTAAAGCCATGGAAACCTGCATATTCTCTGTATTTGGATTAACGCCGATTGCTTTAGATCCTATGAAGGATTTCATCTGACCCTCTGTTCCTCCGATATTTACAGTAGGAAGAGCTGCAACACCCATGTTATCGCCAAGAGCTTCTTTTACAGATTCTGCATCCCATGTACCTGAGAAAATGGCATTAACGCTGCCATCACGTAAACCGGCAATACCTGCTCCGTCTGCATCATTAATGAAGTTTGGATTCTTGCAAAGGTCTACAAGATACTCAGTAACTGCTGCTGCCTTGTCACCACTAAAATCGACACCTGCTGCTGCATCAGTACCATCACCAAATAATGTACATCCGTTTGCTACATAGAAAGCCTGAATATACCAGGAGTTAGATAATGGGAAAGAAACTTTTCCTTTTTCTAACATGGTATCAAAGCTCTTAATATCATCATCTGAAAATACACTCTTATCATAGTACATGAACCATGTATTTGATGTAAACGGGAATGCCACTACTGCATCATTGTAAGTAACAGATGCTGTAATAGAATCAGAGTTTGTTGTAGTTACATAGTCAAGATAGCTTCCTCCAAGCTCTGCTAATGCATTTGCAGATACCAGATCCGGGATGTTATCGTTTGCTAACATATATACATCTGCGGAGTTTTCAACATCCTGTGTAACCGTTGCTTTTGCATCACCCTCTGCACATACACCATAATTGAAAGTGATATCCCAGTTTGGATGAGCTGCGTTGAATGCGTCACACTCTTTTGCAAGCCAGCCTGTATCCTGATCTTCCTGTGGGCTCCATACTGTAATTGTACCGGACCATGGCTCATCTTCAGAATCTGCGGCTGCTGCCTCAGTACCTGCGGTATCTACGGCTGCTGCCTCAGTACCTGCTGTCTCCTCTGCTGCTGCATCACTTGTTGTGCTGTTGTCTGCTGCTGCATCGCTTCCAGCATTGTTTGCGGCTTTGTTTCCGCATCCTGCTGCCATGGTTGTCATCATAGCTGCTACCATTAATAATGACACTGCTTTCTTTTTCATTTTTTTCCTCTCCTTTTCTTTTTCCCAAAAAGTTTTCATGAACTTTGTTTTTATATAAAATGCAATCTGCACTTTATAACATAATTATCTGTGATAAACCGACGCAAGCGTCCGGATCCATGCCCTTCGCTCCTCACTCAGTTCATCGGTTCCAATCCTCCATCTCCAGTTTCTCCCGACGGTGGATGGTGCATTCATCCGCGCTTCATTTCCAAGCTTCATCAGATCCTGCATCTGTATGATCACCACATCTGCAATGCTTGCATAGGCAGCCCGGATCAGCGCATCCGGTATTTCTTCTTTATATTTGATATTCAGATACTCGTACAGATAAGCAAGCTCATAATCTGTTTTGTCCCTGAAGTAACCAACAATTGTTTCATTGTCATGCGTTCCCGCATAAACGACAAGATTGCAGTCGGTGTAATTATGTGGAAGATGTTCGTTTGCCGTATCATCCCCAAATGCGAACATCAAAATCTTGATGCCCGGCCATCCGGTTCTTGCCATCAGCTTCTTCACACCCGGTATCGGACTCTTTCCTGCGATATCCTCAACGATGATGTGTGTATCTCCGATCACTTTTTCGATTGCATCCGTAAGTTTCTTTCCAGGTCCCCTACTCCACTTTCCACTTCTTCCATCTTCTGCCTTGTTCGGTACGACATAATACTTTACGATCGCTGCAAAATGATCAAGCCGTATTACATCAAACAGCTTTGCATGTTCTAACATACGCGCCTGCCACCAGGCAAATCCATCTTCTTCCATCCGGCTCCAGTTGTATACTGGACTTCCCCACTTTTGTCCATTCTCTGAAAATGCATCCGGCGGAGAACCTGCAACTCCTTTTGGCGTCCCATCCTCTTCCAATAAGAAAAGTTCCCGGTTTGCCCATACATCCACACTGTCTAATGCCACATAAAACGGAAGATCACCAATCAGCTGGATACCTCTGTTATTTGCATATTCTTTTAATTTTTTCCATTGTTTAAAAAATTCAAACTGGCAGAATTCATAGAACAATATGTCTGTATGTAACGTTGTTTCATACTCTTTTAATGCCTCAGGATCCCGGCTTCGAAGCGGTTCGTCCCACTTCTGCCATTCCTCATCACCAAAATGTTTCTTTAATGCAGTATAAAGTGCATAATCAGAAAGCCATCTGGCATTTTCCTCACAGAACGTTACAAAAACTTCATTTTCGATATCGAATCGTGCGAACGCCATTTTCAAAACTTTAAAGCGGTTCTCATAAATCATCGCATAATCAATATCCGCTTCATCATTTCCCCAATGGAAACTTCGGATCTCTTCCACACTAAGCAGCTTCTCCTGCACAAGATCATCCAGATCGATCAGATATGGATTCCCGGCAAATGCGGAATATGACTGATATGGACTGTCTCCAAAACTGGTTGGACCGATCGGCAGCACCTGCCAGTAACGCTGTTTTAAATCCACCAGCAGATCTATAAACTGGAATGCCGCATCTCCTAATGTACCAATTCCGTATGAAGATGGTAAACTTGTGATCGCTAAGAGGATTCCTGCTCCCCTTGCCATTCTTTTTGCATCCAATGATCTTCCCCGGTCCTTCCTCTCATTTTTTTCGCTTTTTTTCGTATCTGTGATAATTTTATTACTGGAAACGTTTTTTGTCAACGAATTTGCAACTTTTAACAGCGTTTTTGCCATATTTGCCGTTTTTGCTATATCGTTTTTGTTTATTTTTACAACGAAAGCGCTCAAAAGTTTCGAAAATTTTAGTATGTCTGCTTGTCAACTTTTTGTTTTCTTTATATAATATAAAAAAATCAACTGTTTTTACTAAGGAGAGGATCTTACCCATGGCAACAATCAAAGATATTGCAACAAGACTCGGTGTTTCCGTCAGTACCGTATCAAAAGGTTTAAATGGCGCGAGTGACATCAGCGAAGAATTACGTCAGATGGTGCTTGACACTGCAGTTGAAATGGGATACGCAACAAAAAAATCAAAGAAAAAAGAAAACCGCAAACTGGCGGTTTTTATCGAAAATATGGAATATGAAACGGAAGATCAGTTTGGCTACGATATCGTACTCGGTTTCAAACAGAATGCTTTCCGCCATAATTGGGATGTCACCGTTATTCCGGTCACACCTGCTTTTCAGCTTACAGAAAAATATGATACATACATGTTAAAGAACGGTTTCTGCGGTGCCTTTTTAGTCGGATTCGCCCTGCATGACGAATGGATGCAACAGCTTTCCCACACCACAATGCCGACTGTTCTCTTTGATAACTATATCGAAAAAAATCCGAACGTCTGCTACGTCGGCACCGATAACTATGAGGGCATCGACGCAGCCGTAGATCATCTTTATACGCTCGGTCACAAAAAAATTGCTTTCTTAAACGGTTCCCTGCACTCCATGGTATCCGAGCAGCGCCAGGAAGCATTTTATAACAGCATGAAAGCTCACGGACTGACTGTTGATGAGAAGCTGACCGCCTACGGCTATTATGTGGCAGACAGCGCAAAGTATCACGTCCCGACGTTTCTCGGCGCAGGTGCGACTGCGATCATCTGCGGCAACGATCTGATTGCTTCCGGTGTGATCGCTGAGTGTAAGCTGCGCGGTTTCCGTGTTCCGGAGGATATCAGCGTTGTCGGTTTTGATGACCTGCCGCTCTCTGCCTCCTTAGAGCCGCCGCTTACCACGGTTCGTCAGGAGCGCAATGAGCTTGGAAAATGCGCTTACGTCGTTTTAAATTCTCTGGTGCACCACATCCCGTTCTGCCGGACGCAGATCCGCGCCAGACTCATCGAGAGAGAGTCGACGGCACGCTGTCCGGCGGCGCCGGAGATCAAACCGCTGGCTTAAAACTGCCAACAGATTTATCAACACTACTCTGCGTTTCGGACCGCCTCGTATACGGGGCGGTTTTCTTTTGCCGGAAGGCAGATCAGCAGAAACATGGCGGTAAGTTCTATCGTCGCGAGCAGCAGAATTGCAAACCGGTAAGACATGATCTGTCCCAGTGCTCCCGCTGCCATCTGGAATGCCACACTTCCGATCGCAAATACCATATTAAAAAATGCGTTGATACGCGCCCGCATATTTTCGGGCAGATAGCTCTGCACTGCTGTCTCACGGATAGTCGCACTTGAGATGCCAAGTGCCCCACAAAGGAAACGGTTACACAGCATCAGCGGATATGGCAGATATAAAAGTAAAATATCCATCAGTCCATAGACCGTATAGACAAATTTGGTAAACGCATAACGTTTTTTTACCGGTATTTCTTTTTTATACTGAAAAATGCCGCCAAGTCCCCGCCCGATCATTTCCGCACTTTTTAAAAATCCAAGCATCGTAACCGTAAGCCACGGCACTGTCTGGTAAAACGCCTGTATCAGTACGGTATTTCCATCTGACACACCGCTTGTGATACTCATATAAGTATAGATGTTACGAATGCCCTTTTCTTTTTTCAGATAATGAAATCCTTCCCTGATATCCTGACAATACTGCTTCCAGGTATAATCGTCCTGTGCTTCTTCCTTTTCCTCATGAATCCGGCTCTCCACGATGACAGATACCATCGTGATACCGGCAACCAGATAAAAAATGTGTGCCATGGATATTTTTTCATACAAAAAGGTTGCCGCCGGGGACATTGCAATAATGACAAGCGGATAGATCGTATTGCTGACCGCATAACCCTTCTGCTCCATCCCATTCGGTATCAGATTTGGATACCATGCATCATATGCAAGACGGTAAAACACTGAGATTGTTCCCACTGCAAGGACAAATATCAGATACAACAGGTAATTGAATGCATGACCACTGATATAGAGTCCCATTACCGCATACAATACCGCCGTTACAATATCCAGTCCGACGATCCATTTTTTCTTTCCGCCTTTATCAATTAATGGAGCAACTAAAACAGAAAGGACAATGTCCGGCAAAACGCCACAGATCAGTACCAATGCTGATAAAAATGTAGATCCGGTCTCATCAAATACCAAAAGGCTGATCGGCAGGTTCATGGCTTCGCCACCTACGGCTGTTAAAATGGTTGCTATGGCGATACTGGTGAAATCTTTTGTCCAGAGTGTTTTTTGCTGGTGTGACATGTTTTTCCCTCATTTCATGTTTTGTAGTATAACGTAATGTTTATGATGTCCGGAGCAAATAGTGGATTCCAGACATCATATATCGATTGCTACAGTTATTATATATTCCACTTTAAACTAGATAAAGCGAATTGATTTGGGAAAATCGGCACAAAAAAAGCACGCTAAAACGTACTTTTTCTGGTCTTTGCGGAAATTTGTTCACTAAACTCCAGTGCCTTTTTATATTTTCGCTGCCTCGTATAGGCTTCTAAAATCACATTTTTATACTGATAGAGGAAACCAAACGACTTTTCTTTTATGAGTGCCCTGATCAGTCGTTCGATCAGATCTAAATATGCCGGATCCGCCGTAAAGTCTTGCTTTTGTTCCATGCAAAGTTCCTCATACATCAGACGCTCTGCCATCTTACCCTTCATATCTTTCCGGGAAAGTAACTGCTTCATTATTGCAAGATAATGATCCGCCTCCCTGGTATTTCCAAGGAGAAGATGTAACCATGCCTTTTTATGACAGAGCAGGAAATCTTCTGACCGGACACGGTTTAAACAGTCGAGTGCTTCCTCATATCTTCCAACTGCAAGATAGGTCGCCCCCATATTATAATATAATCCCTGCTCGTATTCTTTCCACCATCCGGTATTCTGCAATAGCCTTCTGGTGCGCTCATAATAGACGGTCATCATCTCATCCATATCGACACATGCATATGCGCTTCCATTCATAAAATAATAATCCGCCAGTGCATATACATTTCCCTCTTCCAACGCCGCCGTCACAAAACGGTTCTCCATCCGGTGAATCGCGTCGTATTCTGCCTGTTCATAATAACCGGCAATCAGACAGCACATGCCAAGCGTGTTCTGCAGTCCGTGCTGTACTTTCTGATACCACTCCATTTTCTCTGCCGGATCTTTTGTGAGTCTTGAACAGACCAGACTGTAATAGGCATACTGTTTTTCATCCATGCAGTCTTCTAACCGCACTAAAGTGCTGACATTTTCATTCAAAAAATTCTGTATGTCATTTCCATCCGCTTCTTTTTTCATCAAACTTTCGATAAAGCTCTCATCTACTTCTTTCCATGTGCTCTCACTGTAATAAATTGCGGACACCAGTCTGATATCGATTGTAAGCGGTGACATCAAAAGCCAGTCCCATTTTCCGGCAAGTTTTTTCCATACCGTTTCATTTTCCAGCCCATATTGCAGATTGTAAAAAAATTCATCTATCTGTTTCCTGCTCTCAGTAAGAAACGCAGAATCTGTCTCATAATTGATTCCAAGTCTTGCAAAAAGCTGCTTTAAAATTGCCATATCCGGCTCCGCCGATCCACGCTCGATTTTACTTAAATACGAAACCACACAGATGCCATAGCAGACTTCTTTCTGCCCCTTTCCCTGTCTGATCCGCTCCGCGCGCAAAATCATCCCTGCCGGATTTTTTTCTTTTCTATTCATGCTTATTTTCCAAATTTTTGTCTCTGTGAACTATCTATCGTCTTTATAAAGCCCATTGGATTTTTCTGTTATAAAATTGCCTCTTAAATCGGCGCAAGCAGGTACTCACACAAAATCTGATATAATTTTTGCGGTTCAACCGGTTTTGCAATATGTGCATTCATGCCCGCTTCCTTGCATTTTCTCACATCTTCCAGCGTATCGTCTGCACTCAATGCTATGATCGGAATGATCTGCGCATCCGGCTTTGCAACCTTCCTTATCGCTCTCGCCGCAACAAAACCGTTCATGTTTGGCATCTGGATATCCATCAGTATCGCATCAAAATGATAGGGTTCTTCCGCTTTAAACTGCTCTAATGCCGCTTTTCCATCCTGCGCACTGATCACATTTACCGCCACATGCTCTAAGATACGCCTGCTGATCTCAACATCAAGTGGATGATCCTCCACAAGCAGAACCCTCTTTCCCCGCAGGATGTTCTGTATCTCCTCCGCGGAACGGTGTGCCACTTCGATCTCCGGCTGTATCTCCGCAATCTCAATCTCAAGATGGACTTTTATCTCCGTACCTTTCTGCGGCTCGCTTTTTACCGTGATCGTTCCGCCCATCAGATCAACGATGCTTCTCACGATCGCAAGTCCCAATCCGGCTCCGTTTCCCGGTTCACCCTGATTCACGCTCTCCTGCGTAAATGGCTGGAAGAGAATCTGCTGAAACTCTTCGCTCATTCCCATTCCGTTGTCGGACACCACATAGTCGGCACAAAATTGATTGTTGTGCGTGGCATAATTACAGATGCGGAATGTGACCTCCCCGCCCTCCGGTGTAAACTTCACCGCGTTGGAGAGCAGATTAAAAAATATCTGGAAAAACCGCACCGGATCAACCATCATATTAATGTTGATCTCCTCATGCGGCATATGAAATCGGATCCATTTGCGCTCACACATCGGCTCCATCATATTTTCCACTTCATTTAAAAATTCCGTAAACGAATACGGCTTGGGATGAAGATGGAACTTTCCGTTTTCGATCTTAGACATATCCACCAGATCATTCAAAAGTCCCATCAGAAATTCACTCGCGCCGCGTATCCGGTTTAAGCACTCTTCCATCCGCTCCGGATGTTCCGTCTCTTCAAGTCCTAACGCCGTTGCCCCCACGATCACGTTCATCGGTGTCTTGATCTCGTGACTGATGCGCGACAAAAACTCTGTTTTTACTTCTGCAACTTCCTCTTTCGCTGCATCCCTCTGCACCTGCATGCGCCGCAGACGCACCGTGTCAAACAAAAACAATCCCACAAGTGCCGCGATCAGTACTGCGATCAACATTGTCTGTTCCATAACAAAACCCCCAGTGGTTTCTACTCTTCATAAATGACTGCCTGTTTTCCGGCAATCTTATAAGGATAATTTTACCATAGGGGTTTGGTGGGGTGCAACTGGATTAGGTGGAGAAATCACTTTAACTTTCTGTTGCAGATACACTTGTCAAATGTTTGAAATATGATTTATTTTCATTCTTTTCCAAGCACTCCCAGCACTTTGTGCAGCAGCCGGTACAACTCATCAGCATCTTCTTTCTCCAGACACACGCAGCAGCCCATTTTTTTTGGCACCAGAACGGCATCCTCTTTCAGCTTTTCGCCGAGTTCTGTGATCGTCACATTTAACACACGCTCATCCTCACTGTCCCTTGCGCGTACAAGATAGCCTTTCTGCTCAAGCTTTTTTAGGACAGGCGTGAGTGTGCCAGAATCCAGATATAAAAGTGCTCCCATATCTTTCACGCTGATCTGTCTGCGTTCCCAGAGCACCATCATCGCGATATACTGCGTGTATGTCAGGTCAAGCTCATCTAAAAAAGGCTTGTACTTGCGCACGATCTCTTTGGAACAGGCGTAAAGTGGAAAACACAACTGGTTTTCCAGTTTTAATGCATCATATTTATCTGGCATGATAATCCTCATTTCTACCGGTACACCATTCTGCAATCCAGATTATTCCCAGACGATGTACCAGTTCACAGTCAGCTCTTTCTAATTCAGATGTTCCTCGATAAAGCTGCGCATTGCGTCTTTCGGCTGGAATCCAACCGTTCTTGCCACTTCCACGCCATCTTTTAACACGATGACTGCCGGGATGCTGACAATGCGGTACTCCTGTGCAAGTCCCATGTTTTCATCGGAATCTGCGTTGTAAAACTCTGCCTTGCCGGAGAGTTCCTCGGATAATTCTTCCATCACCGGTGCTAACATCTGGCACGGTCCGCACCATACTGCGGAAAAATCAACAACTGCTACTCCTTTTTTTGCCTCATTTAAATCGTTATTTGTAATTTTCTTTACCATAATATTTTCCTTTCCTGCGCAGTTCTTTGCGCATGACACACTGTTTTTTGTGATATATTTGCTGTAAAATACGTTCCGGTTTTAGTCCCACACATTTCTGTTCATGCGGGCTGCCTCTTTACTGCTTCCCGGCTTCGTGTTTTTTCGCATCCAGATAAGCCACTGCGGATAATGCCGCAACATTGCCCTGTCCGGCTGCTTTGATATACTGATACGGTGTTCCCGTAATATCTCCACAGGCGAAAAGTCCCGGAATATTTGTCTCCATCGACAGATTGACCTTTACATGATTTCCGTCTAATTCCAGACCCGGCACAAGCTGTTTCGGGGATACGGCATCCCGCAGTACAAAAACGCCAGCCACAAGGTACTCCCCCTGCTCTGTGCGAAGTCCCCCGGCTTTCTTTTCACCAAAGATCTCCTTCGGACGTTCTTTTATGACCGTTACCTGCTCTGATACGCCAGGTACATCCTGATACATTGGAAAATAAAGTACCTCTGCTGCCACTTCCGCAAGAAAGTCCGCTTCGTGTTCCGCGTCTTTTCCGTAACCGATGACGGCAACCTTCTTTCCTTTATAAAAGCATGCATCACAGGTCGCACAGTAGCTGACACCCCGTCCTAACATCTCTTCCTCGCCCGGAAGTGTTTTGCCTGAGACAACGCCGCACGCTAAGATCACACTCTTTGCCTCAAGCACTTCCTCGCCTGCCTGGATTGCAAAATAGTCGCCCATCGCATAGACTGTGCCGATCCGGCTGTCCGTAATATCGATCTCCATCATGGCAAGCTGCTTTTCAAACGCCTTCGCCATATCCGCTCCGGTCACCGCCGGGAGTCCCGGATAGTTCATGATCTGATGCGCCTTGCTGACCTTGTCGCTCATCTGCTTTTTCCCGATCAGCAAAATATTTTTATTTCTTACCTTTGCCGTCAACGCAGCAGAAACGCCGCCAGGTCCGGTTCCGATAATCGCTATGTCTGCTCTCTCCATTTTTCTCTCCATTTCAAAATAATTGTTTTAAATTTAATTGTGTGCAATCTTTACGTTTTTTATCTTACAGGAAGATACCATCACTTGTCAAGTAAAAAAGAACCGTGAGATTATTTTCCCACAGTTCTCTTTTCCTATGCGTTATTTTATTTTGACGTAAACTTGTATACCTTTGACCTTGTTACCCACGTATCTTTCTCTGTCAGATAATTTTTTGAATCCATCAGACAGTATTTCGTGCCCTTTTTCAGTTTCAGATTTTTTTATACGCTCACACTTCTCCCTCTTTCAATATCTTTTTAATGTTGAGGAAAAATAATGTCGCTGCAACTGTCACCGAAATAAAATCCGAAACCGGCTCTGCAAAAAAAACGGCAAATACTTTATCCGCAAAGAAATGCGGCAGGATATAAATCAACGGAATCAGCAGGATAATCTTTCGCAGACACGCAATAAACAATGAGATTTTCGCCTGTCCGAGTGCCATGAATACCTGCTGCACCGCAAGCTGGATTCCGAATACTCCGGTCGCTGCCATATAGATGCGCAGTGCCCATTTTGTCATTTCAAATAATTCCTGTGAACTGCTGTTGAACAGATGCACAAAAAATCCAGGTGCGATTTCCACCGCCAGACAGAAGATCATCGTGTATGTAAAACTGCAGATCATAAGCAGACGATATGCCTTTTTCACACGATCCATCTTTTTTGCTCCATAATTAAAACTCATGATCGGCTGCGCTCCCTGTGCAATTCCCTGCACCGGCATAAACTGAAGCTGCATAATACTGCTTAAGATCGTCATGGCTCCGACCGCCACATCACCGCCGTAGCGTGATAAAGATGCGTTAAATGCAATATTGATTGCGCTCTCCGTCGCATTCATGATAAAAGGCGATACACCAAGTGCACATACCGGCAAAAGTACGGAGGCTTTCGGCTTAAAATACTTTGTCTTTATTTTCAGCTTTGTCTGTTTTCCCGTCAGAAAAAGGATGACCCATACCGCTGAAATTGCCTGTGAGATCACCGTTGCAAGCGCGGCTCCCTGCACACCCATGCCAAATACGAAAATAAAGACCGGATCTAAAATGATATTGCAGACTGCCCCGATCAGAACCGTTTTCATACCGACTTTGGAAAATCCCTGTGTATTGATAAAGGAATTTAATCCCATCGTAAGCATGACAAACAAAGTCCCTTTTCCGTAAATGTTCAGATAAGAAAGTGCATACGGCAGCGTATTGTCACTTGCACCAAACAGCATCAGAAGCGGCTCCGCTGCAAACTGCAGTACCACAACTAAAATCAATGCGATCACGATCAATGCCATGGTACAGTTGCCGAGTATCTCCTCCGCCTCATCATTTTTGCCTTTTCCCATGAAAATAGCAACACGCGGCGCCCCGCCATACCCGATCAGACCGGAAAATGCCGTGACAATCATCAGAATCGGGAAGCAGAGTCCAAGACCGGTCAGTGCCACGCCCCCGTTTTCCGGGATATGACCGATATAAATACGATCCACCAGATTGTAAAGAAGATTGACGAGCTGTGCGATCACAGATGGTACCGCCAAGGTCAGCAAAAGTCTGCCGACGCTTCCCTCGCCGAGATTAATTTCATTTTTTGACTGTTTCATTTATATCCTCTTTTCCTGAACTTATTTTTAACCATGTAGCTATAAAAAACTGCTTCCAGTTTCTCTGTTTATAAATCATGTGTTGCAGCAAATTTTTCCAGAATCTTTTTCTGCTTATAATGATAATAAATGATCATCCCCACCGCGCTGACCAGCCATGTAATTGGGTAACATGCCACGATCTGTGAGAGTGTGCCATCCGGTACGATCCAGGTGACCCATACGACACGCAGCACACAGATACCGATCATCGTCATTGCCGTCGTCACGATCACATGCCCCTGCGCGCGCAGTGCGCCGGAATATACTTCGATAAACACAAACAGAAAATAGGTCGGCGATATGATCTGCATCATGCTAAGACCAATTTCCACTACATTCGCATCTGTGGTAAATATGCCAAATAAAAATCTTCCCGCCGACATTAAGATCACACTCAGAAGAATCGCAGTTACAAGTGCCATGCCAAGACATTCCCTTGTTCCTTTGCGGACGCGGTCCATTTTTCCGGCACCAAAATTCTGACCAACGAACGTGGTCGCAGCGATTCCAAACGCACTGTTGATCATCCAGAAAAGGCTGTCTATTTTGCCAAATGCAGCCCATGCCGCCATTGTGTCAACGCCAAATCCGTTTAACGCAGCCTGCACGATCACGTTTGAAATACTGTACATGCTCGACTCGATACCGGTCGGCAGTCCGATGGCGAGCATATTTTTCAGCACACTTTTATGGATCCTGATTTCGCGTGGAATTAACTTTAAGCCGGCAGTATGATACATTAATGCCACACTGACGAGCACAGCGCTGATCCCCTGCGCGATCAGTGTTGCCACTGCCACGCCAAGGACTCCCATTTTAAATCCAAGCACCAGCACCAGATCCAGAATAATATTGACGATGCAGCAGATGATCAGAAAATAAAGCGGACGTTTCGAATCGCCGATTGCCCGTAAGATTGCCGCTCCCATATTGTAAACAAAAATAAATAAGAGTCCCGCAAAATAAATCCGCACATAAAGTGTCGAGTCAGGCAGCAGATTTTCCGGCGTATTCATCCATTTTAAAACCATACGTGTCATAACAACACCGATCACTCCGGCAATGATACCGCCTGTGATTGCAAATGCATATGCCGTGTGCAGTGCCTTATGCAGCTGTTCCTCATTTTTTGCCCCAAAATGCTGGGAGATCATAACTGTTGCGCCGGCAGATAATCCGGTAAAAAATCCGACCACCAGATTGATGATCTGACCGGACGAACCGCTGACGCAGGATAGTGCCTCTTTTCCGACAAACCGCCCGACGATCACCGCGTCCACCGTATTGTAAAGCTGCTGGAAAAATGTTCCCACCAGTATCGGGAAAAAGAATAATAAAAGCTGTTTCCAGATGACTCCCTCTGTGATTTTATTTTCCATTGTATCTTTTGCTGACATAAAAATCTCCATTCTTGCGCAGCTTTCTGCGCATCTCAAGTTTGTGCGCAAGCACAAATCTTGCGTGTGAAAAATCTTATTTTTCACACTATTGCCTCACTTCTTGATTGTTCTTTACAAATGAATTTATTTTTTTCCGCAGATCAGATCATAACTCTCTGCGATCATCCGTCTGATTTCCTCATCCGGTATGCTTCCATCCAGAATAACGGTATTCCAGTGTTCCTTGTTCTGATGATATCCCGGAATCACCGCTGCATATGCCTCCCGCCAGAAATCGCGCCACTGCGGATCAACTTTTATATTTATGCGCATCTGTCCTTCGTACTCATAAGTCCAGAGAAATGCCTTTTTGTTCTTTTTATACCGCACCAGAATCCAGTTTGGATCGTGGAACGGTGTATCCTGATAGACATCTTTAAATGTCATGCCAAAAGATAATGCTTCCTGTCTGGTTGTCATGGACTTTCTTCCTTTCTTTTATCTTCGGATTTTACGGATAATTGTACTCAAAATACGTTCTAAAAAATGTCCTGCCATAAGCAGTCCAATAAATCCGCTTTTTAATAATAGTAATCCGGCTCCCATAGAAAACAGAAAGGATGCCGCTATCTCTATTACTATTTTCCGGTCAAATTTTAATTTGCAGATCAGACATTGTATACAGATGCTGATACACCAGGCAAACGCTGTAACCGGTATGGACAAATACAAATCTAATCCCCAGTGCATGAAAAGAACACCGCTAAATGTCTGCATCATCATACGCTGCGGGATTTCCATACAGACACCATCTAACGCATAAAGCAATAATTCTTTTCCGCGTGGGATTTCCGCAACCTGATTTATGGAAATGACAATGGCTGACAATAATACTGTAACAGCCAGAATCATCCAGTTTTTCCAATCAGCAAGACTATGATAATTCCAGTCTGTTGTATTTTAAGATGAAAACTAATGGTATCACAGATGCAGCTATTACACTATAGCGTTCCAAAAATTTTACTTTTGACTTTTCCACACATATCTGTATCAGAAAATTAAGCCCAAACCATACTCCTGACAGCAAAATTCCTGAAACTAAAGTTAAAATTATATAAATCATCTTTATTACTGCAGCTCCCTCACTTCTCTCATAACCATCAGCTCCCGCTCCACCCACGGAATATGTTCCACATCAGCTACCCTGTTTTCCTCTCCTGTGCTATATACAATGACGAAACCTTAAGTCCTGTCTGTTGCAGTACATATGCCTTTATCTGCTCTTAAGCTGCTTGTCTCCGCTCCGCTTCGATCCGTGCCAGACAAAGGTTCCCCGGACCTTTAGCGCCCCTTAAATTCAGATAAATCCATATCCTCCAGGGAGAAGTCCACCTTCACTTTTCTTGTATCGACCATTCACTTGGAAAGCAAGACGACTGTCTCCACATGTGTCGATAGGGTAATTGAGATGCACTTTCCAGAGTTTTCACTGTACTCTGGGAGCGAAAAATGTTGCACTCTCTGATGAGACTACAAAAAATTGACATGATGCACTCTCTTATGTCCCTGCATAGCAAAAGATTGCATTGTATTTTAGATGTAAGCCAGACCAGCTTACGATTACTCTGCTCTTTCTCTATGGTCCACTACTCATCCCTTGATGATAACTTCTAAGATATTGTACCATAGATTGTTTATTTGGGAAATTACTTCCCGATAAAAATGGGCAGAAGAAAACCTCCAAATCTGTTGGGGACTTGGAGGCTTGATTCCGACCATTTACTGTTCATTTTGGATTTTTTCAATTAATCTCAAATTCTCCGGTTTAACAGTTCCTATAAAATTCTTCATTCTTGTGTCAAATGAGAGAACACATGACGATGCATCTATTAAAACACACGCATTCTTGGTTTTATCTATATGATCTAGGCATCCAACACAAAGCATATCAAAAATATCATTCTTGTCTAACTTTTTTCCTCTTTCAAACTATGATGTAAACATTACATCCCGAAGATATCTTCTCTGTGTAGCAGAATATTTTCCTTTTTTAAACATCTCTGACACTTTTACTTTCGCTATATCTAGGAAATGTTGGTCTGTTGCCAAGGTATCTACTATACACGGCATTGTTCCCGTATTTCCATCCAAACCACTTTCAATACTTTTTTGATATGTCTGCTGTACAATACTTATAATATCCTCCTTGTCCTGTTTGCAAGCAACACATCCTTGAATAATAATATTAGTAAGCACACATGCTTCATTCAATTCTTGGATATAAAAATCCTTGAGTACTTTTTTCTCTTTGTTTTCATCATACCCTGACTGCAGTTCTACTTTAATTCTTTCCTCTAATAAATTTTGATATTCCTTATATGCAACTCTTCCAATATACCCCAATATAGCATCTTTGTTTTTTTGTGACAGTCCATCTGTCATCTCTAATTTGTAATGAGCATATAAATCTTTTGTAATTTCAAAAAATAAAAGTGTGAATTTACTCTCAATTTGAATTTTGCTCTTTAATAATCTATCCGCATAATTTTTGAGAGCTGCTTGATCCATATATGCAACACTGGTAATTTCATCTTCACTCACAACATAGTCTGGAATATTATTAAAAAGTGGCAACCCCTTCGCATACCTAAACTCAAGTAAATTTTGTAACACTTTTGGATTATTTCTAAAGTGTGTCATTATCTCAATATATACCGAAGTCGGAAGACTCTTTTCTCTCTGTTGTTCTAAATATTTTTTTAAACGTTCTTCGTCAACAGGTTCTGATGTCATTCCTAATTTGCTTCTTCCATAATATGAATAAAAGGCATTTGCATCCAAAAAAATCATTTTTTCATCCTCTACTTGAATCATTTTTTACCAATAAACTAGTTTGTAATTTTTGTAACTTTTCATACATTATATCACATTTATTCTTTTCGCAAAAATTTTACACAGGACATATAAAGAGAAACCTCCAAATCTATTATAGACTCGGAGGCTTGGTTCCAACCATTTTATTCGCAGTAAACTGTTTTCCTGCTACTGTAAAAGAACTATGCAAGTGCAGGTTCCTTCCCTGCAATAATCGCTTTCACTTCTTCTATATCCTTATCTGTGGCTGAGGCTATCTGCTCTGCTGTAAAACCATTCTTATACATTTTCATAATGAGTCCTGCCTCTCCAATTGCAATACCATCTTCTTTTATTCCCTGACTCAAGTTACACATAACGCTCACATCCTTCCTGAAGTTCTCCTCAATAGGAATATCGTATTCATTTCCAATTATGTTTAGTTTTTCATCTATTGTAAGTTCCTTAGATAACAATGCTCCCAGCAGACGGTGCAGTTCATACGTCTCATCATGTTCCGGCAGATTCTTTGCCAGTCCAAGCATGATGATATTCAGCAGGTCAAGATTTCCCTTCCATTCATAGGAACCAATCAAATCTTCCTTTGTGAGATGCACATGGCTCATGCTGCTCTCTTCCATGTTCATACATACCCAGATCGAATATACACGCTTAATGTCATTGTAGCTGGAGTTCTCAAAATCACGTTCTTTTTGTGATGAGATCAGTCTGCTTACATAAAAGATTGCCCTGTTTAAGATTTCGTATCCCTTCGGCTCGTCTTTCTGTGCTTCCACATTTATGATGATCTGTGACAATCCATCTTTCATGCGCACATAGAAAACGATATCAAATCTTACCAGACCTTCATTAATTTCTTCATTTTCTGTGTTGAAACCGACCAGCCTCTCACCATTTTTTTCGCTGGCTGCATTTGTAAGTCCTGGCTCTACAGGTACAGTACTGATATGTGGTGTTCCCTCGATGCAGTCGACCACATCCTTGGGATTCATGCCCTTAAACTCATCAACTGTCTTTACCAGTATATGTGCCAGTATGCTCTTCTGTCCTAACAGACGCTTTGCACTCGTATCATACTGTGCATCCTTGTCTGTTGCTTTCACTGCATTTTTTAATTCTGTATTCACTGGTCTTCCTCCTTTTTGTAACAGATATAGTCATCCCCAAAAAGGCATCTGACCACACCTATATTATAACTTACCCATTTCTTTTATACAATCAATTTTTACATTGTCTGCACCGGTGCATGTTGTTCCTGCTCCTCATGCTCCAAAGCATCCTGCTCCGATACATGGTCTATATTTTTTGCTGCTTCCTGCACTTTTGCCATATACCGGATTTTAATGCTGCTGTAATCAACCCCTGCCGGTTCCAGCACTTTTTTCTCTAACATATTTAACATCGCTTCTGTGTCAAATTTTCCCTCAAAATAAAGTTCCTCATCCACCTTTATCGGTACATCCATTTCTTCCAGTGAACTGCCAAGGATCGTCCTCCAGCGTCCGGCTACTTTTCCACACATTTCCATAAATCTTTCATGAATATCCGGCTGTTCATTACAGGTCTGCAAAATCTTTTGTGCCACCTTTCTCCATGTAGGTGTCTCTATCCATTCTCCCGGTGCGAACTGGACTGCCAGTGGTCTTTTCCCTTTCAGTTCCGCCGGGGATACTGTGATAAGGCTGCTTTCCCGGATCGTATCTCTCTTATCTGTATGCATCTCCCCACTCCGGTACATCTGGAGCAGTGCATCACATTTCGTGTTTACAAGTTGTAACATTTCCTCCCTCAGTTCTTCTATCAGTTGCTCATAATTCATACGCTTTTCTCCTCCTGTCGCACACTTACTTCATGTGCTTTTTCTATATCCACTTCCCTTTACTCATTTTCCGCTATATATCGCTCCTGCTGTTCTTTCCTATTTTTGTGCCAACAATAAAACGCCCGGATCATCGGGCATTTTATTCTTACCATAAACTGGCAGGAATAACGTTTCCTATTTACTTGCTGCCATTCCTGCCGCAGCCTTACTCATATCGAATCTCCTTTTCCATGACAATGCCTGACTGGAACTGTATCAGCAGCTTCTCGCTGGATTCCACTTTGATGGTCGAGATCAGCCGTCTGACAAGGTCATTGTCGAACTCCGGTATCTGGCAGGTGCTTGTGCTTAAGTAATGGTCAATATCTTGGATTCTCTGTTCATAGCTGTCAGCCATCCGTTTCTCGTTTCTGGCTGTTTTCTGTGCCTCTTTTAGGGCATTGATTTCCTCTGCTATGGTGCGGTAGCGTTCATCAAACTCCGGTGTGTAGGAGCCGGTCTTTGCATTCTCTGCGATCAGTGCCACCATCTCTTCCTGCTTTTCTTTTATCTTTTCTTCGTATTCCTCAGACTCTTTTGCGGTGCTGTAGCTCCCGATGACATGGATGATGTTCTGCCGGAAGTTTTCCATAAATTCCATATCATCACTCGTGATCCTGTGGATGGCTTCCATCACTGCCCTGTTTAATGCGTTCTCTTCGAGTGTCTCGGATTCCCCGCATTTCTTCACTCCGTTGGTCAGCCGGTTGCTGCATCTCCAGACCACTTTCTTTTTCCCGTTTCTCGCCCAGGTGACCCTCCGGTACTCCTGTCCGCATTTTCCGCAGATCAGCATGCCGGTCAGTGCATAGGTGGAGGAATACCTGCTCCTCTGGTTTTTCTTCCGGGTGACAGCCGCCTTGCATAAGGATGCCCTCCGCATCATCTCTTCCTGCACCCTGTAGAACAGTTCTTTCGGTATGATCGCCTCATGGTCATCTTCCACATAATACTGCGGTACGAGTCCGGTGTTCTTGACTTTCTTTTTTGTCATGAAATCCACCGTGTAGGTTTTCTGCAGGAGTGCATCTCCCATGTATTTTTCATTGCGGAGCATTTTGTCTATTACCGTGGAATGCCATTTGTCCTGCCCTGTGGCGGTCTTGATGCCCTGCTCTTCCAGATGCTTTGCGATCTTCCCAGTACTGTAGCCCTCCAGATAAAGGCGGAAGATCAGCTTTACGATCTCTGCCTCTTCGGGTACGATGACCAAGTCCCCGTCCTCGTTTTTGGTGTATCCCATGAACTTTGTGCAGTTTACGATGACCTTGCCTTTTTCAAATTTCCTCACGACTCCCCAGCGGATGTTCTCGCTGATGTTGCGGCTCTCCTCCTGTGCCAGACTGCTCAAGATGGTGATAAGGATTTCGCCGGTTCCCTCCAGTGTATTGATCCCCTCTTTCTCGAACACCACCGCCACGTTCTTTTCCTTCAGTTTTCGGATGGTCACCAGCGAGTCTACCGTGTTCCTCGCAAACCTGCTGACCGACTTTGTAAGGATCATGTCGATCTTTCCGGCAAGGGCATCCTGTATCATGGCATTAAAGTCTGCCCTCTTTTTGGTGTTTGTTCCACTCTTTCCGTCATCCGCATAAATGCCGGCATTTTTCCAGTTTTCGTTTTCGGATATCTTGCTGGTATAATACTCCACCTGTGCCTCATAGCTGCTGTCCTGCTCTTCCAGTTCCGTACTGACACGGCAATAGGCAGCGACCTTCATTTTCTTCTCTGACAGTTTCACATTCCGGTCATACTGCACCTTGGCAGGTATCATGCTGATCTTTTTTGCTGTTTCTGCCATCTGCTCTCCCTCCTAATCCTTGTATCCGGCTGTGACACGGCTCCCATTGATAAGCTCCACTTCTGCCATATTTCCACCATGCACCCAGATGCGTGCGATTATTTTTCTATATAAATTTTCATCAAATGTTTCCAGTTCCTTTTTTCCTGCAAGGATGTTTTTGATCTCCTCTGTCCGGAACTCCCCATCCCTGACCTCCAGCGTCCGGTATCGTTCCTCTGCCCTTTCATAGAGCAGTTTCATCAGGTCTGTCTCTGTGCGTTCCTGCTCTTCTTTCATGTGCTGCAGGTTCCGCTCCAGAACCCGGTACTGAGGGCTGAGCTTTTCCTCCTGCCTTTGTACCCGGAGCAGACCTTTGTTTCGTATCACTGCATTGATGGCTTCTACACACACCTGCTTTGCCTGCCCGTCTGTAATAAAACTGTTCCTGCAGTTTTTTGCTCTGCCAGTCACATAGTTCCTGCACTTCCACTTGGCAGTGCCGCCACGCTCTTTTTTGTGGTTCGGCTGGATATGGCTGCATACTGCCCCGCATTCTGCACACCAGATGACACCTCCGAAAAGGATTCTTTCATCCCTGCCGGGCCGGTGGTCTGCCCTTCCAAGCTCTGCCCTCACCTTTTCCCGTCTGCGCTGGACTCTCTCAAACAGTTCCTCTCCTATGAGCTGCGGATAGTATTCTGTGCCAAGGTAGCTTGGGTTTTCCAGTATCCTGCCGATGGATGCGTGGGTCCAGGACACTTTCCCTTTTGCATTGCATATGTTTCTCCCTTTCAGGTTCTGGGCGATCCTGCCTGCCGCCACCCCGCTGTCATAGTCTGTAAATATCTGTTCCACAATTTTTCTCTGCTCTTCACAGATGGTATTTTTTCCATCCACAACCTTATAGCCGATTGGCATGTGCCACTGCATCCTGTCCGCCTCCCCTCTCCGTCAGTTTCAGTCCGTTGTGCAGGCAGAAGGTGATGTCGTGTTCCTTGGAGACCACGATCTTCTCTGCTGTCATTTTAAACAGTTGCTCGTCAAACTCCTCCCTTAATCCGTCCTGTTCTGCAATCAGTTGGATAAGCTGTTCGGTCCGTACAATTTCTTTTGTCCTCCGCAGCTTTCTGGTCAAAAGTGTCTTTTTTCTCCTGCATTCCGTCAGCTGCCAGCCAAGCTTGCTACTGCTCTCCATAAAAAGAGCAGAGTCCATATATCCTTTCCTCATGACTTGATTTAGGATTTGGCTCTGCCCGCTTATATCTTTGATTTCCTTATCCAGTTGTCTGATTTCCTCACTGTCCTGCCTTGCTGCCACAAGTTCCGTCAGCCCTTTTAACAGCGGCTCTAATATCGTTCCCTGATTGGTGTACAGCTTGTTCCACATGTCTGTAAAAGCCCGGTGCAGCACATCCTCCCGGATGGCTTTCATGCAGCAGCTCTCTTTATCCTCCACATGTCCGCTGCACGTCCAGATGATTTTTTCATATGGTTTCCCGATGTAGATTTTCTGCCGCCGGAAGGTTCTTCCGCACTCTCCGCAGATGATTCTGCCGGAAAACAGGTATCTTTTGGTGTAGTCACTCTTGTTCATGTGCAGTACATCCACCCGGTATGCCATCAGGTTGCGTACCGCTTCTGCCTCCTCATGTGTGACGATTGACGGATGGCTGTCTTTGATGAGATACTGGTTTCTCTGTCCGTTGTTTACCCTGCGGACAAATGGGAACCTTGTTTCTGTATATGTCCTCTGCTGAAGCATATCTCCCTCATAAATGGGATTTTTCAGAATGTCCTGTATCACCCCGTCCTGCCACTTTTCTGCACCCCGGATTGTTGGAATGCCTTTCTGGTTCAGTGCCTTTGCTATCACATACACTCCCATGCCGTTTAAGTAAGACTCATAAATCCACCTTACGGTTTCTGCCTCGGATTCTATGATGACTAAATTTCCATCCTCGTCTTTTCCATAGCCATACGCTGGCGTCGATATGATATAGGTTCCATCCTGAAAGCGTTTCTGTATCGCCCATCGGTTGTTGCTTGAGATGTTTTCTGATTCCCCCTGCGCCACCGATGCCAGGATGGTAATGAACAGCTCGCTTTTTTCTGACAGCGTGTTGATATTCTCTTTTTCAAAGTAGATTCCAACGCCAATCTCCTTCAGCTTTCGGATGGTCTGGATGCATTCCACCGTATTTCTTGCAAATCTTGTGATGGATTTCGTAAGGATCAGGTCGATGTTCCCATCCTCACAGTCTGAAATCATCATCTGGAACTCATCCCTGTGCTTTACGTTTGTTCCGCTGATTCCTTCATCCGCATACACCCCTGCAAACTCCCACAGAGGATTGCTCCCGATTTTTTCTGTATAGTACTCGACCTGTGCAGTATAGGAAGTTGCCTGTGCCTGACCGCCGGTACTGACTCTGGCATATCCGCACACTTTCAGCCTGCGTTCTTCCTGTGTATGTTTCTGCGCTTTTGCTGCCTTTATGACAGTCACTTTTTTTGCCATGCTTTTTTCTCCTTTCCCAGTATTTTCAAGGGTTTGCACTACCTGTCAGCAACATACACTACCACATAGTCCTTTATATATCCAGTGTTATTACAGATATACTTTTGCTAATTCCGGGGAGAAAGTCTTGACATTCAAAACCCGTATTTTTTCCCATTCTTCCTCGGTTAACAGCTTATCTTCATGCATCCTTTTTAAGAGAAATTCGGCAATCTTATACCGCACCTCATTCGCTCCGCCTTCCATCATCTTTTCCCTTTTTCCTCCCGCAATTTAAGAACGTTAAATTCATTCTCCCAAGCCAAACACTTTTGCCCAGAAGAAACACCTTTACATCATCCCGATTTCAGCCATGGTTGCAGCCTCATCTTCTTCCCGGAAATACTGTTCCGATACATCCCTGCTGACTGAAAGCACCTCTCCCGCGTCCTTTTCTCCCATCTGGATCGGGATTAAGAACGGATGGATTTCCTTACAGAATTCCAGATTGTGACAGCTATTGATAAAATAGCCGCAGGTATCTAATATCAGCCTGTCACACATATCTGTGATGACGATCTTTTCGGCTTCAAACATGTGGCTGCCGATATAATTTGCGATATTTTCTGCCGTGGTCGAGATATAGTCCTCTTTCCGCTCCCCTCCATCACTCGGATAAAGATAGGCATATCCTGCCCTCTCCGTTTCAAAAATCCTTAACATCATTTCGGTATCTTCTTTCTTCATCTCCTGTTTTCCTCCATTCCCCATTTTTCAGCTTTTCTTAACTCCACAAGAATACGGCGGAAGTTCCCCTCCGCCGCATGGTTTCTGTAATTAAGTCTTACTGTCATAATCCTTCACTTCATAAATAAAAAGTGTCTGTCCCTATTCGTCACTACTCCCCGGAACCAAAACGCCGCCAAAACAGAGAAGAAAAAATCCCAAAGCCGGCATTTCATGGGCAGTCAGTCCAGACTGTCTTTGGTCCCTGCCACTCGGCCAGGCAGACATCACAGGTATCTCACCTCCACCACTGCGTGCTGGCTAATCTCAAGGTGTATCATTATAGGCCATTCCCCTCTTCGCGCCTGTCCACCACAGACAGGCTGTACCCCGGCTTTCCCGCTCGGCTCCTTAGATGCGATCTTTTTCACAGCATGGCTGGCAGAAAGAACATCTGCCCGATTGCTGCAGGAGTGTCACTGCGCCCCGGTTACGGCTCATGAAACGGCTAACGTATCTGAACTGCTGGATATGGCTGGCAGGATATGGCGTGATTCCATCCTGCGCTCGGAGCCCTGCATTCCTCTCCGGCATTTTTCAATGTGCGTTTTGTCTGCCTGTGTCGTATCCACACACGAGACATGAGAGGATTCCCGGAAGAGACCATCTGTCCAGAAAAAGTTCCTCTCATAAGGTACTCACAGAAAAACACGTTTTGAGGGGGTATTAATCAAAATATTTTTTTATTTTCTTTACCGCACCGTTTATGCTCTCCCGGATGTTCTTCTCTCCGACCCCTTCTTTCGCTGCAATCTGCCGGTATGTCATGCCCTCAAAAAAATAAAAATGCAGCCGCTCTCTCTGCACTGGGGTGAGTGACTGCATTGCTTTCTGCAGGGTTTCTATTTCCATCTGCCGGATGACCGTATCCTCTACCGATTCCCCAGTCAGCTCCACCAGATCTTCCGTTTCTCCTTCTGTATATCCGTCCTTGGTCGTATGTCTGATATCCCGCATTTCCTGTGCGTGGGCTTCTTTGCGGAACGTATCGACAAGTGCCTCGTAGACTTCTCTGGTCACATAGGTGTATTCCAGCTCACCAACTGCATCTTTATAAAAATCCTTGACTCTGATTCTGATCCATTCTGACATTCAAATGTCCTCCATTTCGTAATTTTTTTGAAATGAAGGACATCTGGCGGACCTCTGGGTTCTGCTTTACTGGAAAAAGACAATAAAAAAAGGTGCTGTTCCCATGCAAAATAAAGCATGCAAAACTGCACCCGGATGTTATCCTTATGAACTTTTCCCTTTCTGCCGCCCCCTGCAATCCGGTGCGGCATGAATTCCCAAAAACATGCCACGCCTTTCTTCTCCTAAGCCTTTTTGCGGTACTATACTTGGAAAGAAAGTTCGCTTCAATATAAGTGTAATAAGTCTTACGGTACCTGTAATAAGTTACCGTCTTGGATTGTCATCCCTCCCGTTTTCCAGAAAAAAAGTCCCTTCCGCATGTTCGGAAAGGACTATCCATTTTCGGTATGTGATTGTATCCATAACTGTGCTTTTCCTACGAGCATGAACAGTGCCGTGATGAAGATTCCCGTATAAACAGCGTAAGCATACGGTATCTGGCCTGCATGCCACAAAATGCCAAGCACAGCCAGTTCCAAAGCTGCGATCAGCCTTGCTTTTCTGCCAAAATGCTTTTGTTCCTCTTTATCCAGCTTCCGGTTCTTGCTGTGCATGGGACTGAGTAAAAAAATGATCCCTGCGGACACCAGCAATACTGCCAGCAGCCATGCCAGCGATGTCTTGTAAAACACAGCCTGTGTATAAACCGGAACCAGCAACACCAGATTAGAACCAAGATAACAGAAAATCCTGCTGTCTGAGTGATATCCACCGGTATAACTGCGAAGAACCATAAAAGACAGGGTAAACACTGCCACAACCGCCAGTTGCTCTGTAAGCAGGCCGATGACCAGTGCTGTCACAACGTTTAGAAGCAGGATCATACCATTGCGTATTCCAAACTGGTATAATTCCTGCTCCTCCTCTTTTATGATTCCCCGCTCAACCATACGGTGGCTGAGCCATTTCGTCATGATTTAAAACCTTCTGAGTTTTTTGGAATCTTCCGGCATCTTGTCCTGTCCCAGATACCACATGCAGGAACGGTTCGTTGCCATGGTTGTCACCATAAGTGCCAGTGCTGCCATCACGCTCATGGATTTGCTGCTCAGTCGGTACATCCAGTTTCTTTTCTTCATTTTTAGTAAAACCCTCCTTTTTTTGATGTTTTCACTCTAACAGTTTCCATGTAAAAATCAATCTATCTGTAACAAGTTGCAGGTTTGCTGTAATAAGTTGCAGTCTCACTCCAGTTTTGCAACTCCGTTGAGCAGAAGGACTGCCTCAAAATGTTCCCCCTGATCCTTTAACATCAGCTCCCCACCGTATTTTTCTGCCACTTTCCGCACCGAACGGATTCCCCTGCCGTGTTTTATTTTATCTTTTTTGCTTGTCTGTTGACAGGAACTTGTCCCGGATGGCTTGCTGTTCTTAATGGATAAAAGCAGTCTGCCCTCCTGAAACTTTGATTCCACATGAACATACCGTTTTTCCTGTTCCACTGCCATCGCTGCCTCTATCGCATTATCCAAAAGATTCCCATACAGAACACCCATGTCCCCGATATCTACGGATACTCTCTGGGGGAGCAGCGTTGTAACCTGCATCGGTATCTCTTTCTCTTTTGCCTTTACGCTTTTTACTTTTAATATGGCATTCACCACAGGATTTGCGGAATAAATGATCTCTTCTGCCAGCCGGATGTCCTGTATCTGTTCCTGATACCGTTCCATGTCCTGATAGTATTCGTTCCGGTATAAGATTTCCCTCTGGATCATTTCCTCTTCGTGCTGTTTTTCTTCCACTGTCGTATACTTTTCAATCATCAGAAAAATTACATAATTAGTGATGATAATGACAAAGATGATGCACATGCACAGCACGACCATCTGTGCCGAGATTAATTCTTTTGCAACCTCTATCAGTAAAAAGCAACTGATCAGGCTGCATAAAGGTATCATTGTCAACATATATTGCGTTTCTTTTGGCATTGCTGATAGTCGAATGCTTTTTCCAGATTTCAGTCTGCAAAACACCTCCACAATTGTTGCTTTCAAAAGTGCCATAAAAAACACGATAAAATAATATGAAACCGTGGTATCGTCCAACACCTTTTCCATGAATGCCTTATTAAACAAATATCCTAACGGTTCTGCAACTCCCATAATCCCCATATACAGCAGAACCGCAATCAGCCTGCTTACAATCCCTGCCTCGTACTGGCAGACATATACACAGAGAATCGCAACCATCGTCACAAAATTCAGCCAGCTTATCCCCATCTGGTTCACCGCACTTCCAATCAGCTCGCACACTATCAGCAGAAGAACAGAAAACTCCATGGAAGTTTTTCTGTTTCCGATGAACTCCTCTAAATACCTGCGGTAAATGCAGAGGTCAAAAAGATTTATGACAAGCCTCACCCCATATAATGCCATGTCACATTCCTCCCTGCACAAATGCGATGTGCTTTTCCGTCAGCTCCTTCCGGTACCCTCTTGTCACTCCCAGCTCTGTGCCGTCTGTAAGCATGACCATGCCGCTGGATACGGAATGAACATGTTTCAAATTAACGATAAAAGAGCCATGAACGGCGGCAAACATGCGCTCGTCCAGTTTCTCCCATATTTCATTCAGGTTCATGTTGGACTGATATTTCATTTTCTTTGTGTGGATTATCGCCTGACGCCCCCGCTTTTCCAGATACAGGATTTCGTCAAACTTCAGACTATACCGCACCCTGCGGTAACTAAATGAAAAACTCTGATTGGTCAGATTCAGATAGGTTCCTGCCTTCTCAAACAGCACACGGAGCCTTTCTTCTGAGATTGGTTTTGGAATAAAATCAAATGTGACAACTTCAAATACACTTGGCATGTATTTGGTATAGCTGGTAAGAAACACCAGCAATGCTTTGGAATCTATCTCACGGATCTGTTTTGCCACCGCAAGTCCGTCCATTTCAGGCATCTCAATATCAAGAATGTACATATCCGGCTTTTGCTCCGCATCTGCACATTCCCTCAATAATTCTTCCGGTCTGGTATAAAACACATACTCCACCGCATAGTCGATCATACGCAGTGTATAGCGTCTGATCCTTTCAATGTCCTGCTGATTATCATCGCAGATTGCTACCCTCATAAATCGTCTCCTTCTCAAAATATATTGATCAAATATACATCCCGGAGACTGTACTGCTTTAACGGCCTGTCATCAGCTTTCTCATATACGCAAGCATACGGTCTATAAATGCATCCCGTTCCTCCCTGCTGCAGTTTGCAAGGAACAGTTCAATATCAACCTTATGATTTGTATCCCCCGTAACCAGATAAGTCGGCTCAATCCTGTACTTCTCATACAAGATCAGCATCTTCTCCGGCTGTAAGCCATAGACACCGCTTTCGATTTTTCGATAATGCTCTACCCCTACATCCAGCGTCTCTGCAAAAACTTCCTGCGTATATCCACTGTTTTCTCTGGCGGTTTGCAACCTTTTTCCGATCTGTATATTGATTTCCTTCTTCTCTGCTTTCATGGAATTCACCTCGCTTTTATGGTAATGATACCAACGAGAAATACCTGAAAACAGATTGTAATACAACACTTTAAAAGTCGTATTGCGACATGTCCCCATAAACGAAAAGTGAGCAGCAGACACCATCTGCTACTCGCCTTCTATCTTTCTTTATTCTAAAAATGTTTCCTGTTATTCCACCAGTTTCCCAAGCACCACATGATTATATTGGCAACTCACAATCTTTTAGCCAAAATCGCAGCTCCATAACAGTCACAGCAATTTTATATTTTACTTCGATTTCAACTTTTTCTGGTGGATTGGCTAAAAGCCTGTCAATATCTTTTTCCTCAACACCAGCCATTTTTGCTATCGTTAGCTTGGATATGCCATGATAGGAAACAAGCACTTCCAAAAAACCGCTTAATTGCCTATCCTTATCTTCAATCGCTCCAAAATACAGAAATCCTACTTCTATTTAAAATTCTGAATTATGAACTCAATTCCGTTACCAGTGAAGAATATCTTTTTGTCCGGTTCTTTATATCCTCCTCACTGACACCATAATAACAATATAAATCTCTGGCTATTTTCTTAAACCTTTTTATGACCGACTTATTTCCAGAGTAAGATATTCCAAATATATTCCAGGTATAATCTACCTCTATTTCCATTAAATCCTCACCAATTTTTATTTCATATAAATGAAAATCCATAGGAATTACATTATCAGGCATTTGGTCAATCAATTTATTTCTAATTTCCATTTCATTCAAAAAATTTTTAACAGATTCTTCATTATGAAAATCTGGTTTTGGAATATCCTTCCTTTGGCCCAAAAGTTCTGGTTTATGCTGCATAATCAAACTAGCTTTTAGATTTTTCTGTCGTTCTATCCAATTTGTTGCGGCAGGATTGATTTCCACTAAATCATAATGATCCTTTGCGTATTGCACCACTTCCGCAAGGGTATGCTGGTTGGCCGCTATTCTCTTTTCTACCATTTTTCGTCTGGATTGATAGATAGCATTTCGGATTCTAATCTTTAGAGATTGCTTTTGAGCTTCTCCAAATATAAAAACACTTGTGGGACCATCTTCACCATTTATTATGGAAACTTGATTGATACTTTTATTTTTCATAAGTGCCCTCTACTCACAAATCCCGATTATATCGGTGATTCACAATCTTTTAGCCAAAATCGCA